>Ga0118677_10000793_pt1 | contig 68588 bp, 53 predicted proteins | sample AliMusrvi5mmetaG_FD_86154 | JGI IMG/M metagenome (GOLD analysis project Ga0118677, IMG submission 86154) | reverse complement strand
CCGACGCCGTCCGCGCTGACAATCCGGGCGCCGACCCGTTCCACCATCCGCTTCCGCTTCTTATCTGCATACACGACCATGAACGACGCCCCGCCAGCGCCGCCCGCCCCCATGATCGGGGTGGACCTGCCCACGGGCTCCCGAACTGAGCAGCGCAGCGAAAAACTGGCCATGGGCTCCAAGCTCTGGGTGAAAAACCGTAACGGCGGCATCCACGTGGTGGGCTGGGACAAGGATGAAGTGGCCCTCACGGCCCAGATCAGGGACAGCGGGAAGCGGCGGGTGGAACTGGTCATCCAGCACAAGGGGCCGGACCTCGACGTCGAGGCGGTGTTCCAGCAGCCCTCCTGGAGCTTCGGCATCTACGTCAGCCCCCGCTGCGAAATGACCCTGCAGGTGCCCCGGCGCATCCTGGGCTACTTCCGAACCACCAATGGCAGCGTCTCCGCCGACAACCTGGAGGGCTACGCCCGCTGCGAGGCGACCAACGGCCCCATCCACGTCAATCGGATCAAGGGTGAGGTCCACGTGGACACCACCAACGGCACCATCGAGGCCCGCAGCCTGGACGCCCGCATCAAGGGCAGCACCACCAACGGCAACATCACGGTGGAGGACGTGGCGGGCGGCATCCAGTTGGAGACCACCAATGGCCGCATCACTGCCCGCAATCTGGATGGCTGGGGCGAGGGCATCCGCCTGGAATCCACCAACGGCAGCATCGAAGTGGAACTGGGCCGGGCCACCGGCGAACTGAAGGCCGAGAACAGCAACGGTTCCATGGACATCCGCCTGCCCGGCGCCCAGATGGTGGAAATCACCAAGCACAGCGCCCACGTGAAGATCCCGGGCCGCAGCCAGCCCATCCGGCTGGAGACCACCAATGGCAGCATCCGGGTGAAGTAAGAGGAGGTTCCGCATTACTCTGGAACCCATGCGCCTGCTGGTAACCCTCTTCGCGACCGTTCTCGCCCTGCACGCCCAGGTTCCCCGCCTGGTGGAGGTGCAGGAGCGGCGTCTGGCCAACGGGGCCCGACTTCTGGTGGTGGAGCGCCGGGGGCTGCCTGCCTTCCATGCGGAACTGGTCTTCCGAGGCGGGCAGGCCGAGGAGCCCACGGCCCTGGCTGGCGCCACGGACCTGCTGGCCCGAACCCTCTTCGGCGCCACCTGGCCCGAGGACCTGCAGCCTGGCAAGGGCCCGGGGCACCTCGATGGCCTGCTCCGCCAAGAGGAGGGCATCCTGGAGGCCCTCCGCCTGGAGCGCCTCCACCTGCACCGGGATCCCGCGGCCCCCTCCCAGCTGCCTGGCCTCGAGGCTTCCCTGGCCAGCCTCCAGACCCGCCTGCGGGCCCAGGGCTCCACCAGGGCCCTGGAGGATGTCTACCTCAGCCAAGGCGGCAGCCAGGGCGCCGAGGCCCGGGCCGATGCGCTCCGAACCTGGACTGAGCTGCCCACTGCTGCCCTGGACCTCTGGTGCCGCACCGAGGCCCAGCGCCTGCAGACCCTCCAGCTCAGCCGCTTCTCCTTCCAGCGGGACCAGTTGGCCGCGGAGCTCCGGGCCCGGGGCCCCCAGGGCCCCGCCCTCCTGCTGGGCGCCGCCCTGCCCGGCCATCCCTACGGCCGCGACCTCCGGGACCATCTCCCGACCCTGGAGGCCCTGCGGTGGTCCGAGCTGCGGAGCTATGCCCGCCGCGCCCTGAGCCCCGGTCGCCTCACCATCATCATCGTGGGCGGCCAGAGCCTGGACCAGGTGGCCCCTCTGGTGGAACGGAGCCTTGGCGCTTTGCCCCTGCCGCAGGATGCTGAAGAGCCCCTTCTGCCCGAGATCCCCTCAGACCTGGGCGACCGCCGCGTGCAGGCCACCCAGGGCACCGAGCCCAGACTCCTGGTGGGCTGGCGCATCCCGCCCCACAGCCACCCAGACCACCTGGCCCTGCGCTTGGCCGCGGCCCTGCTGGACGGTGGCGGCACCGGGCGCCTGATCACCCACCTGGTCCGCCAGAAGGGCCTGGCCCGGCAGGTGGACCTGGAGCTCGACGTACCCGGTGGCCGCCTGCCGGGCCTGCTCACGGTGGACCTGCGGCCCGCCACCGGCCACAGCCTGCCGGAGCTGGAGGGAGCGCTCCACACGGAGATCCTCCGCCTGCAGCAGGAGCCCATCCCCCCCGACGAATGGACCAAGGCCCTGGCCCTGCTGGGCACCGAGTATGTGCATACCGTGGACGATCCCGCCGCCCTGGCCCGGGCCCTGGGCCTGGCCTGGGCTGAGGGCGGGGACTGGCGGCTCCTGGGGCTGGAGGCCCAGCGTCTTTCAACCTTGGCCCAGGAGACGGTCCAGGCCGCCGCCCGTGCCTGGCTCAACCCCAGCCACCGCACCATGGCCCGCCTGGAGCCCTCCCTCACGGAGGCCCATGACCCCCTGGACCAGGAGCTGGTCAAGGTGCTGGGGGCGCTGGCGGAAGCTCGAATCCCCGACCTCGCCCAACGGGAGCACCTGGTGGCCGAGGGCCTCCGGCAGCTGCGGATGCTGAGCCCCGAAGAGCGGCTCCGCACACTGCACCTCATGGAAGCTCAGCCGGCGCCGGTCAAGCGATGAGGCGCCTGCTCCTGGCCTGCGTGGCCCCCTTCCTGGTCCAGGTGCCCGCCCAGGCCCAGGCGCTGCCCCAGGCCACGGTCCGGACGTCGGCCCAGACGTTCACCCTGCCCAATGGCCTGCGGGTGGTGCACCTGGAGAACCACGAGCACCCCCTGGTGCGAGTGCTGCTCTGGGTTCCCTTGGAGCCCTCTGATGTTGCACCGGGTCACCAGGGTCTGCCCGACCTCACCCTCCGGTTGCTGAATCGCTCCCCGGCGGGAGAGCTGAAGGCCGACACCTTCGAGCGTAGCCTGGCGGCGGCGGGGATCCAATTTGATGCGACCTGCACCCAGGACCACCTGGAATGGCGACTCCTGGCCCGCAGCCGCGACCAGGACCAGGCCCTGGGCCTGCTGGCGGAGCGACTGGCCCGCACAGCACTGGACCCCGCCTTGCTTGAGCGCGAGCGTCTAGACTGCTGGCGTGAGCGGGAGGGCCTGGACCTCCCACCCCGGGAGCGCCTGGCCCGGCTCCTGCGTCTGGATCCCACCCACCGCCCCACGGCCTTCAGCCTGGGAAGCATTTCCTTCGAGGACATCCTGGCTTTCCGGGCCCGGGTTCTACGGCCCCAGCGGGCCCTCCTCATCCTCCACGGCGACCTGGGCCTGGAGCAGGCCAAGCGGCTGCTTCTGCTGAATCTCGGCGCCTGGACCTCCGGGGCGCTGGAGTCCCGGCCACCGGCGCCCTTCACCGCACTCGCCGTGCCCCCGGATCCCATCCGCATCACCACCGGCGAGGCCGGCCTGCGCCTCCAAGCCTGGGCCCCCTGCCCCGCCGAGGTGTCACCCGAATCCGCGGCCCTGCTCCGGCTGCTGGTTGTGGCCGAGCCGGTCACCCACGGGATCCAGCACCGCGTAGAGGCCTCGGGCCTGGAGTGGACGCTGGAGGCCGGGGTTGCCAGCACCCCGGCCCAGGCCCTGGCCCAACTTCAGGCTGAGGTGGAGGCCCTGCGCCAGCGCCGATTCAATAAGGCCGACCTGGAGCAGGCGCGCAGGGTCTACTTGGCCCAGCGCCCCTTGGAGGCCCTCCACCCCGAGGCTCAGCTGGCCACGGCCCTGGCCAACGCCACCGGCACGGGGGTCGCCTTGGGGCGCCTGCAGAACCTCCGGCTTGAAGACCTCCAGGCCGACCTGGCCCGCTGGCTTCAGCCTGCCAACCTGCGCATCGGCGCCCTGGGCCCCGTTGAGGCCCTGAAGGCCCTGAAGGCCCTGGATAAACCCTGATTCCGGGTTGGCTCAGTTGATCTCTACGCCAAACCGGGCAGCGAGATCCAGGTAACGCTCCCGGATGCCTTCGACGATCTCAGGCGGCAGGTGCGGTGCCGGGGGCTGCTTGTCCCAGCTGTCCAAGGTCTCCAGGTAGTCCCGGAGGAACTGCTTGTCCAGGCTGGGGGGGTTGGCGCCGGGCACCCAGCGGTCCGCCAGCCAGTAGCGGCTGCTATCGGGCGTGAGAGCCTCGTCAATCAGGATCAAGTCCCCGTTATCGCTGAGACCGAACTCGAACTTGGTATCAGCCAGCAGAATGCCCCGCTGGGCGGCCAGCTCGGCACCCCGTTGGTAGAGGGCCAGGCTCAGCTCCCGCAGGCGGCCAGCCAGATCCCCCCCCAGGAGTTCCGCCATGCGCTCGAAGGAGATGTTCTCGTCGTGCCCCTCCTCGGCCTTGGTGGCGGGGGTGAAGATGGGCTCAGGCAGGCGGTCCGCCAATCGCAGGCCCGCCGGGAGCGACTCGCCGCAGACAGCCCCGCCGACCTGGTATTCCTTCCAGCCGCTGCCAGCCAGGTAGCCCCGCACCACGCACTCCACGGGCAGGGGCCGGGTTTTCTCCACCACCACGGCGCGGCCCTCCAGCAGCTCCCGGTGGGCCTCCAACCCAGCCGGCCAGGCGCGGTTCCCCCGGAAGTGGTTGGGCACCAGATCGGCGGTGGCCTCGAACCAGTAGGCGGCCACAGCCGTGAGGATGCGGCCCTTGTCAGGGATGCCCTCAGGCATCACACAGTCGAAGGCGCTGATGCGGTCCGTGGCCACGATGAGGAGCTGGCCACCCAGGTCGTAGACGTCCCGCACCTTGCCCCGGCGGAAGATGGGATAGGGCAGGTCGGTGCTCTGCAGGACGGACATGGGGCTCCTGGGCGAAGCTCCATCATCGCAAGAGCGGGCCGGTGCGGCCAGCCTTGGGCTTTGGTCAGGCCAGTTCGGGCAGGCGACGGGGCGTGGGGGCGGACCAGTGCAGGCTGGAAGGCAGGAGGGCATAGCGGTTCATGACGCCCACCCAGCGGGCCAGCTCGGATTCCCGCACGGCCCCCTCGGCGCCGCTCGATGGCAGCCCGAGGTACTGGACGTAGTCCTGCACCTCGGCCCCGGAGACGCCCAGCAGGCCGGGCAGCTCCTCCAGGCTGTACATCCAGTCCCCCAGGGGGGGGCTCATCAGGTGGTAGTCGAAGGTCTCCCGCAGCACCGAGGCGGTTGCAGCTGGGTCCAGTTCCTGGGCCGCATCCAGGTGGGGAAAGGGGTTCCCCCCCAGGACGCCCAGGGCCTGGGCCATGCCCAGGTGGGCCAGGAGATGGACCGGGAAAACCTTGAGGACGGCCTCGAAGGCCAGGCGGGCCTCCTGGACCCGGCCCAGGCGGAGCAGGGCTTCCCCGTAGCGAAGCTGGGTTTCCACGCGGTCGGGCTCAGCCTTGATCCAGCGCTCAGCCACAGCGGCCATCTCCTCGGCCATGCCCTGGGCCCGGAAGAAGTCCACCAGATAGGCCAGGCTCGTGACGTCCTTGGGGGAGAGCAGCAGGAGGCGGTCCAGGATCTCAGCGGCCCGCATGGGCTGACCATCCTGGTCCAGACGGCGGGCCCAGTCCCGGAGGATCTCCACCTGACGGGGCACTGGATGGTTGGGAGTGGATCGGGCCGGATCCGCTGCGTGCAGGAGCTGGGTCCGCACCCACAGGTAGCGCAGGGCGTTGCGGCCATCGGGGCCGGCCAGCTCCTCCTCGATGGCGTGGATGATGGTCTTGAGGCCATGCTCCCAGAGGGGGGGGATGGGCATCTGCACATGGGTGCGCAGCTCCCGGATGAGGGGCTCCAGGGGGTTGCCCGAGCGGCCCAGGTGCAGGCGCAGCCGGATCAGCTCCAGCCCCGGAGGCTCACCGCCCTCCAGACCGGGCTGGAAGGCCAGGCGCAGGGCCAACTCCCCGGTATCGGGGTCGAAGTCATCCAGGATCAGGAAGTGCAGTTGGGCCCGCATACGCCGAGGTTATCAAGGATCAGGTCTGGAATTGAGGGCCAGCCCCCCCAAATCCTGCCCCAAAGTTAGGTTGACCTACCCACAGGTACGGCCGATGATTCAGTAATCGATATTAGATTTGGGGGTTGTCATGCGGAAAAAGCTGCTGTTCGTGCCCATGTTGGCGGTGCTCCCGATGTTCGCGGGTGAAGTTGGCCTGCTGCTCGACAAGCAGGTGGGCAAGGCCCAGGTTGCCAACCTCGGCGCAACCAAGTCGAGCAGCTTTGATTCCATTAGCCCCACGGGCTTTGGCATCCGGGGCGGCTACGACGTCCTCGATCTGAAGGTCGCGGCGCTGCAGTTGAACGCCACCTGGCACAACAAGACCACGGGCGATATCACCACCGGTGGCATCAAGTATGGCGAGCTGGACAACCAGTACTGGGCCGCGGGCGCCATGGTGAACTGGAAGCTGCTGGTCAACGTGGGTGCCGGGCTCGAATACCGCTCGGAGAAGCAGACTTGGCGCCATAGTCCCTACGCCTCCACTCTTACGAATGACAGTACCACCCAGGGTCGCACTTGGGCCCGGGTGAACCTGGGCTTCAGCATTCCCACCCCGGTGGTGAGCCCCTTCTTTGCCCTGGAAGTGGCCGCGCCTCTCACCAAGAAGGACGCTTCCAACGTGCCCAAGGACTTCGCTGAAGCGCTTGCGCCCCAGTTGCAGATTGGCATCTACGGCGGCATCCGCTTCTAACCGTACCTGTTCCATCAAAAGGAGCGCCCCACGGCGCTCCTTTTCCGTATGATGGAGCAAACTCCGAGGGACAATGGAACTGAGGATCCTGGGCTGCAGCGGTGGTGAGGCCGATGGGGAGCGCCTCACGGGCCTCCTGGTGAACGGCTGCGTGGCCATCGACGCGGGCTCCATCACGGCCGCCCTCACGGTGGAGGAGCAGGTCCAGATCCAGCATGTGTTCCTCAGTCACTCCCACCTGGACCACATCTGCACCCTGCCCTTCTTCACCAAGAACATCTTCGGGCACACCCATGAGGCCGTGGAGATCCACGCCCTGCCGGAGACTCTGGACGCCCTGCGCCGCCACCTCTTCAACGACGAGCTGTGGCCCGACTTCAGCGTGATCCCCAGCCCCAATGACCCCACCATCCGCTACACGGAGGTCGAGCCCGAACAGGCCTACGATGTGTGCGGCCTCAGGATCACGCCCATCCGTGTGAACCACCTGGTGCCCTGCGTGGGCTACAAGGTGGAAGACGGCCGGGACGCCTTCATCTTCACCAGCGACACTGCCGAGACGGACCGCATCTGGGAGGTGGCCAACGCCACCCCGAACCTACGTCTGGTCATCGCCGAGGCCAGCTTCCCCAACGAGCAGGCTTGGCTGGCAGAAGCTTCCAGGCACCTGACCCCCGCGAAGCTGGGCGTGGAGTTGAAGAAGCTGCGGCCCCAGGTGCCCGTGCGCATCTACCACCTTACCCCGGGGGACCGGGACACCATGCTGCCGCAGCTTCAGGCCATCGGCGATCCGCGCCTGAGTCTGTTGGCCCAGGACGAGCGGCTGAGCTGGTAACGGTCAGCTCGCGGGAAAGGCCTGGGTGAGGGCCGCCAGACCTTCGTCATAGACGCCCTGAAGGGCCTGGATGAGCGGCTCTGCGGCCTCCAATTGCTGCTGCCGGACCAGGGTCTCGATGCGGCCCGCCAGCTCCGAGAAGCGCATCAGCCCCAGGTTGCCGGTGGCCCCCTTCAGCTGATGGGCCTCCACCAGGATGCCGGGACCGTCACCGCTGGCGAGGGAAGCGGCCAGGCGGACCAATCGAGGCGGCACATCCTCCTGGAAGAGTAGGACCAGTTCCTGGACCAGGGAGGCTTCGGCCCCCATGTCGATCAATTCCTGGAGGGGCGCAGAGTCTAAAACAGGTAGGTCACTCATGAAGCCTCCAGCTGCCCGCCGCCATCCACCCGGAGAGGCAGGCAACCGCCCAGGAAAATCAGGGTCAGAATCCGTGGCCGCCAGGGTGTCCCGCAGCTTGCAGGCGGATGAGGCTGGCATCCAGTTTGGCCTGGGCTGCGGCCATGTCGTGCTCGGTCTGAGCTTCCTTGAGCAGCTGCAGGGCGCGCTGCTTGGAGGCCTCGGCCCGCTCCAGATCGATCATGTCCACGGTCTCGCTCTCCCGGGCCAGGATGGTCACGCGATCGGGGCCCACCTCGGCGAAGCCGCCGAAGACGGTCAGCCAGTGCTTCTGGCCGTCCTGGATGTAGTAGAGCAGGCCATCGCCCACCTCGGACATCAGCGGGGTGTGGCCCGGCAGGATGCCGTAGTAGCCGCGGGAAGCCGTGGGGAACTGCACCTCGGCCACGTCGGAGGAAAAGACCGGGCGCTCCGGGGTGACCACTTCCAGTTTGATGGTTTGGGACATGACGGGCCTTTGGGGATGACTCGGAACCCGCTTGCGCGGATTCCGAGTTATTTAAAGCAGGACTAGACGGCCGCCAGTTTCTCCGCCTTCTCGACGGCTTCCTCGATGGTGCCCACGAGGTAGAAAGCCTGCTCAGGCAGGTGGTCCCACTTGCCATCGCAGATCTCGCTGAAGCCCTTGATGCTGTCTTCCAACTTCACGTACTTGCCGGACATGCCCGTGAACTGCTCGGCCACGAAGAAGGGCTGGCTGAGGAAGCGCTGGATCTTGCGGGCGCGGGCCACGATGAGCTTGTCGTCGTCGGACAGCTCGTCCATGCCCAGGATGGCGATGATGTCCTGGAGTTCCTTGTACTTCTGCAGGATGGATTTCACACGCATGGCGGTGTTGTAGTGGTGCTCGCCCAAAATACGGGGATCCAGTAGGCGGCTGGTGGAAGCAAGGGGATCCACGGCGGGGTAGATGCCCAGGGACGCGATCTCACGGGAGAGGTTGGTGGTGGCGTCCAGGTGGGCGAAGGTTGTGGCGGGCGCGGGATCGGTGTAGTCATCCGCGGGCACGTAAACAGCCTGCACCGAGGTGATGGAGCCCTTCTTGGTGGAGGTGATGCGCTCCTGCAGCTCGCCCATTTCCGTGGCGAGGGTGGGCTGGTAGCCCACGGCGGAAGGCATGCGGCCCAACAGCGCGGACACTTCGGCGCCGGCCTGGGTGAAACGGAAGATGTTGTCCACGAAGAGCAGCACGTCCTTGCCCTCAACATCGCGGAAGTACTCGGCCACGGTGAGGCCGGTCAGGGCCACACGGGCACGGGCTCCGGGAGGCTCGGTCATCTGACCGTAAATAAGCGCCACCTTGCTCTTGGAGAGGTCGTTCTTGTCAATGACGCCGGAATCCATCATCTCGTGCCAGAGGTCGTTGCCCTCGCGGGTGCGCTCGCCGACACCGGCGAACACGGAGTAGCCACCGTGGCCCTTGGCGATGTTGTTGATGAGTTCCATGATCAGCACGGTCTTGCCCACGCCGGCACCGCCGAAGAGGCCCGTCTTGCCGCCCTTCGCATAGGGCTCCAGCAGGTCGATGACCTTGATGCCCGTCTCGAACATCTCGGAGGAGGTGTTCAGGTCCTCGTACTTGGGGGCCTCGCGGTGGATGGGCAGGGTCATCTTGTGGCCGATGGGACCGCGCTCGTCCACGGGCTCGCCCACGACGTTGATGATGCGGCCCAGGGTCTCAGGGCCCACGGGGACGTTGATGGCCTTCCCGGTGTCCGTGACGATCTGGCCGCGCACCATGCCGTCCGTGGGCTGCATGGCCACGCAGCGGACGCGGTTCTCACCGAGGTGCTGCTGCACTTCCAGCGTCACGGTGGCGCCGGAAATGTCAGTCAGCAGAGCGTTCATGATCGACGGCAGGTGGCTGTCGAACTCGACATCCACGGCGGGACCGACGATGGCGATCACGCGGCCTTGAAGTTGGTTGGACATGGGAAACCTCAACGAATGGAAAGAAGCGAAGGATCAGGCGTTTGCGCCGCTGACAATCTCGATGATCTGGTTGGTGATGCTGGCCTGGCGGAGCTTGTTCATGGTGAGCGTCAGTTTGGCTATCATCTCGCCGGCGTTGTTGCTCGCCTTGTCCATGGCGGCCATGCGGGCGCCATGCTCGGAGGCGCTGCTCTCCAGGAGGTTGCGCAGCAGTTCCGTCTCCACAAAGCGGGGCAGCAGAGTCTCCAGTACCGAGTTGGGATCGGGCTCCAGCAAGTGGGAAACCTCGGTGGCCTCGCGACTGGCGTTGCGGGGATCCAGTTCCATGGGGAAGACTCGGAACACGGTGGGCGTCTGGGCCACGGCACTATTGAAGTAGTTGTAGATCACGTAGAGGGCGTCGATCTCGTCGGCATGGTACTGGGCGTTAGCCCCCTCGCAGATCTCGGTCACCACGCGCTGGAAGCCAGGCATCGCGATGCCTAGGTACTCCCCGGCCGGATTCAGACCGTGCTTCTTGGCCCACTCGGCGGCCCGCTTCCCGACCACGTCCAGATGGACGATCTCGGCACCGCGTTCCGCCACGAAGGCACTGGCGGCCTTGAGCACGTTGGCGTTGAAGCCGCCGCAGAGGCCCTTGTCTGAGGCCACCACGACAAGGCGGATGCGCTTCTCCTCCCGGGGGGAAAGGAAGGCCTGGGCGGCGGGGCCCGGCTGGATCTCAGAATCACCCTGGATGCGACCCACGACCCGCTGGACGACTTCCATCATCTTGCTGGCATAGGGCCGCAGGGACACCAGGCGCTCCTGAGACTTCCGCAGCTTGACCGCGGAAATCATCTTCATGGCCTTGGTGACCTGCTGGGTGTTCTTCACCGACCGGATACGGCGGCGAATATCCTGGAAACCGGCCATCGGACTAGGCTCCCGCGGGCTGGTTCAGGGAGGCCAGGAAGGTCTCCTTGAAGGCCACGATCTGAGTCTTGAGCTGGGCCTTGGTGTCGTCGCTCAGCACCTTGGTGTCGCGGATGCCACGGAGGATCTCGGGGGCATTCACGTCCAGGTAGGCGTTGAACTCAGTTTCGAAGCGGCGGACCTGGGGCACCGGCAGATCGTCGGTGTAGCCGTTGGTGGCGGCCCAGATGATGATGACCTGCTTCTCCACGGACATGGGCTGGTACTGGCCCTGCTTCAGGATCTCCACCAGGCGCTGGCCACGGTTGAGCTGGGCCTGGGTGGCCTTGTCCAGATCCGAGCCAAACTGGGCGAAGGCCGCCAGCTCGCGGTACTGGGCGAGGTCGAGCTTGATGGTGCCGGCCACGGACTTCATGGCCTTCACCTGGGCGGAACCACCCACACGGCTCACAGAGATGCCCACGTTCACCGCCGGGCGAACGCCGGCGTTGAAGAGGTCACTTTCCAGGAAGATCTGGCCATCGGTGATGGAGATGACATTGGTGGGAATGTAGGCGGACACGTCACCGGCCTGGGTCTCGATGACCGGCAGGGCCGTCATGGAACCCGCGCCGCGGGCGTCGCTCAGCTTGCAGGCGCGTTCCAGGAGGCGGCTGTGCAGGTAGAACACGTCGCCAGGGTAGGCCTCACGTCCGGGAGGACGGCGGACCAGCAGGGAGATTTCGCGGTAGGCCGCAGCCTGCTTGGAGAGATCGTCATAGATGCAGAGGACGTGGCCGCCAGGGTTGTCCTGGTTGGCGGGCTTGCCGTCCTTGCCGTGCCACATGAAGTACTCACCCAGGGCCGCACCGGTCATGGGGGCCAGGAAGAGCAGCGGGGCGGCTTCGGAAGCGGAAGCGGCCACCACGATGGTGTGCTTCATGGCGTCGTACTCTTCCAGGGTCTTCACCACCTGGGCGATGGTGGAGCGCTTCTGGCCGATGGCGACGTAGATGCAGATCACGCCGGTCTCGCGCTGGTTGATAATGGTGTCCAGGGCGACGGCGGTCTTGCCGGTCTGACGGTCGCCGATGATCAGCTCACGCTGGCCGCGGCCAATGGGGATCAGGCTGTCGATGGCCTTGAGGCCCGTCTGCATGGGCTCGTGCACGCTCTTGCGGTCCACGATGCCGGGGGCGATCTGCTCGACGGGGTTGGTCTGGGCGGCCTGGATGGGCCCCTTGCCATCGATGGGGTTGCCCAGCGCGTCGATCACGCGGCCCACGAAGTTCGGACCCACGGGCACGGACATGATCTTGCCGGTGCGCTTGACGATGTCGCCTTCCTTGATGGCGGCGGCGTCGCCCAGCAGGATGATGCCGACGTTGTCCTCTTCCAGGTTGAAGGTGAGGCCCATGACGCCGTGGGGCAGTTCCAGCAGCTCGCCGGCCATAGCCTTCTCGAGGCCGTAGGCGCGGGCGATGCCGTCACCGACGCTGATGACGGTGCCGACTTCGGCCACGTCCACCTGGGCGTCAAAGCCCTCGATCTGGCTGCGGATGATGCGGGAAATCTCTTCCGCGCGAATGTCCATGAATTCCTCCAAACCTGCGGTTGTATAGCGAAGGGAAGCTGAGTGGCGGAGCGGTTAAGCCGTGAGGAGCTGCGTCTTGAGCTGGTGGAGCTGGCCCTGGAGCGAGGCATCCAGGACCGTGGAGCCCACCTGGACCTTGAGGCCGCCCAACAGGGACGCGTCCTGGCTCCAGGAGAGGCGGATGGTCTTGCCGGTGCGGGCGGCCAGGGAGGCCACAAGGGCCTTGGACTGGTCCTCACTGAGGGGCTGGGCGCTCACCACCTTCGCCTCGACGATGCCGGCGCGCTCATCCACCAGATCGGCGAAGGTGCGCTTCAGGTCAGGCAGCAGGTTGAGGCGACCGGCCTGGGCCACCACCCGGAAGAAGTGGCGGATGGACTCGCTCACTTTTGCAGTCGCCAGGATGCTCTCGAAGACTTCGGCCTTCTTGCGGGGCAGCACCAGGGGCGAGGCCACGAGGCGGGTGAGGTCGGCGTTGGTGGCCACGGTTTCGGCCACGGCGTCCAGCTCGGCTTTGAGCTGGGGCACGTTGCCCTGGGCATCGCCGATCTGCAGGAGGGCCTTGGCGTAGCGCCGGGCGGTCAGGCGGCTACTCACTGGACACCTCCAATCTGCTGGATGGCCCGGTCGAGGGCCTTGCCGGCCTCAGGGCCCTGCAGCTTGGCTTCCAGGCGCTTGGCGGCACCTTCGATGGCCAGCTCGGCCACCAGGGCCCGCAGTTCCTGCTCGGCCAGACGCTTCTGAATGCCGATCTCCGTCTGGGCCTGGGCCAGGATCTGGGTAGCCTCGGCCTTGGCCGCCTCCAGCACCCGCTGCTTCTCGGCCTCAGCGTCGGTCTCCGCCTTGGAAAGGATGCCCGCCAGCTCGGCTTCGAGCCCGGCCATCTTGGCTTCCAGCTCTTTCACCTGCGCCTCGCCCTCGGCCTTGTCCCGCTCGGCCTGAGCCAGCATGGTGATCAGCTCTTCCTTGCGGGCCTTGAACATCACGGAAAGGGCGCCCTTCAACATGAAGAACAGTCCTGCGCCCCAGATCGCAAAGTTCAGCAGCTGAACGATGAAGATGCCAAAGGGACCGTAGGTGCCGCCGAACAGCTTCATGCTGGGCGCGTGATGGGCGGCGCCACCCTCGTGGCCAGCACCTTCGTGGGTAGCACCCTCATGAGCAGCCCCTTCGTGGGCCTGGGCCTCGTGGCCAGCCTCGGGTGCGGCGTGAGCTTCGGGGGCATGACCGGCAGGGGCCTCGTGGGTCGCGGCCGCAGGGGCTGGGTGCTTCTCATGCTCCTGTGCGCTCAGGCCCAGGGGGCTGAGGGACAGGGCCAGAGCCAGGGAAAATCGAGTCAGCTTCATCATGCTCAGGCCTGCTTCAGAAGGGACTGGGCCATGGCTTCGGCCAGGGCGTCCACCTGGGACAAGAGGCTCTGGCGGGCTTCCACCTGCTGGGCCTTGAGGGATTCCAGGGCAGCCTCGCGCTCGGCCTGGGAGGAGGCGCGCGCCTTGTCCAACAGCTGCTGCTTCTCCTTCGAGGCTGCATCCGCCAGTGCCTTGCGCTTGTCGAAAGCCTGGGCGCGGAGATCCTTGAGGCGGCTCTGGTAGTCCTTCTGCCGGGACTCGAGGATGGCCGCCGCCTGGGCCTTGGCGTCGCCGCCGGCATTCAGATCGCGGTCACGATCCTCCATCAGCTTGGTGATGGGCTTGAAGAAGACCACCCGCAGGTAGATGTAGAGCACCACCAGCAGCACGATCACAAAGCCCAGGGCGACCGGATCCGGGCGCATGGGGTCCGGCATCTGGGCCAGAATGCGCGCAACGGGGCTATCACCTTCGGGTGATCCGAGTGTCAGATTCGCCAGTTCCAGCAGCGCCACAGGCCACCCTCCAGAGACATCCCAAGGCCAAGGCCGACAGTTCGGCCAGGGTCACACCGACACCAGAATTGGTCCGCGGGAACCTCTGGAACGGAAGTCTGAAAACCTTACCAGGACTGGCTGAATCCATCAATCCAGAGGTTTGGACTTGACCCCGCCTCCACCCCGTGTGAATATTTTGGTTCGGCGATTCGGGCGATTAGCTCAGTCGGTAGAGCAGCTGCCTTACACGCAGCATGTCGGCGGTTCGAGCCCGTCATCGCCCACCAGTTTTCTGGTGAAGTGCACCACACGCAGGGGTTGTAGCTCAGTCGGTTAGAGTGCCAGCCTGTCACGCTGGAAGTCGCGGGTTCGAGCCCCGTCAGCCCCGCCAACAAAGGCCCCCATTCGGGGGCCTTTGTTGTTGGCGGGGCTGACGGGGCTCGGGCCCGCGAGTGGGCTGGTCACTCCGTCGTGGAGGCCCTCCTGCGGAGGGCCGGAGCAGAGGTGGCCAGACCGGCGGATCCCAGCCCGCAGGGCGAGGGAGACGCGGGTCGAGCCCCGCGCCCCCCTGGGTCGGCGCCCTCGGGGGAGATCGACCCCAACCCTAGCCCGCGAGGCGCAGCCAATGTGGGCGGCACTCAGCTCCCAGGCCCGGAGGAACCACCCACCCCCATGCATGGCGCCTAACCCAGGACTCCGATCAATCCCGCGATCTCACCAGTCTTCTCATTCTTAAAGGGCCAACCTCACCCCACCTCCCACATCCCCACGATCTTCCCGCCCTTCACCTGGTAGACCACCACCACGTCCAAGGCCCCCTTCTGGCCGACGCGGCCCTTGATCCGCTCCTTCTGGACCAGGAACTCACCGTTCACCACCTGGGCTTCTGCCGAGACATGCAGGTCGGGGTTGGCCTGAAAGCGGTCCACGTAAAGCGCCCGTAGCCATGGTTTGGTGCGCGGTCCTGGGAGGCCTGCGGGGATCTGGCCGATGACCAGGTCCTCACCGAAGCTGCCCATGAAACCTTCCAGGTCATGGGCGTTGAAGGCCTCCAGCATCCGCTGTACGGCGGTCTCGGGACTCAGCACCTTGGGCGCCGGGGCGGCCATCACCAGGGCGGGCAGCAGCAGGCAGGACAGGGGACGGATCATGGGCGCTCCAGGGGAGAATGGTCCACTCTATCCCTCTCCCCCGAAATGCATCCGTGTGCTTTGGGCCCTTCGCCGGTAGACTGGAAGGCTTGGAAAACCTATGAAACTGCCTCTCGTCGCCCTCTGCGGACGCCCCAACGTGGGGAAGTCCACCCTGTTCAACCGGCTCACCCGCTCCCGGGCGGCCCTGGTCCACGACCTGCCGGGCATGACCCGGGACCGCAGCTACGGCCGCGTCACCTGCCTCGGCGAGGAGGGTGATCCTGAGGAGGTCTTCGAGTTGGTGGACACCGGCGGCCTCGACTTCGAGGGCGACGACGTCATCACCCAGGGCATCACGCGCATGGCCGAAGCGGCCCTGGGCGAGTCCCACATGGCCATCCTCCTGGTGGACGGCCACGACGGCCTTACCGCCGGGGACGAGGAAATCGCTACGCGCCTGCGCCGCCAGGGCAAGCCCATCCTCCTCGTCATCAACAAGCTGGACGGCATGAAGGGCGGGGCTCCGGACGCGGGCTTCTACGGCCTGGGCTTCGACCAGGTCCTGGCCATCTCCGCCGCCCACGGCGCCGGTGTGCCTGAGCTCATCGTGGCCATCCGCGCCTGCCTGCCCTTCCACCGCACGCCTGAGGAGGCCGCCATCCACGAGCTGGCCACGGAGCGGCGCTTCGCCCTCATCGGCCGCCCCAACGTGGGCAAGTCCTCGCTCACCAACCGCATGCTGGGCTACGAGCGGAGCCTCGTGAGTGAGGTGGCTGGCACCACCCGGGACACCGTGGACACCGTCTTCACCGTGAACGACCGGGTCTACCGGATGATCGACACCGCCGGCATCCGCAAGAAGGGCAAGACCCACGAGGGCGCCGAGAAGCTCAGCATCCTCAAGGCCAAGCAGGCCATGGCCCGGGCCGACGTCTCCCTGCTGCTGCTGGACGCCGTCGAGGGCGCCACTCACCAGGACGCTGTCATCGCCGGCTACGCCCAGGACGCCGGCGCCGCCGTGATCCTCGTGGTGAACAAGTGGGATCTGGTGGAGAAGGACACACACACCATTTACGGCGCCGAGGAAGACCTGCGCCGCAGCCTGGGCTTCCTACACCACGCCCCCATGATCTTCCTATCGGCCCTCACAGGGCAGCGCGTCTCCAAGCTCTTCGGCATGATCGACGAACTGGCCGAGGCCCACTCCCGGCGCATTCCCACGGGCGAGCTGAACCGTTTCCTGCGCGAGTCCGTGGGCGCCATGAGCCCCCACGTGGTGGACGGCAAGCTGCCCAAGCTCTACTTCATGACCCAGGTGGGCGTGCGGCCCCCCAGCTTTGTCATCAAGGCCAACACGGACCGCGGCCTCCACTTCAGCTACGTGCGCTACCTGGAGAACCGCCTGCGGGAGCAGTTCGGTCTGGCGGGCGTGCCTTTGCGCCTCAGCGTCCAGAAGAAGCAGAAGGGCGAAGGCGAGGAAGGCGAAACCGCCGCCGTGCGCCGCATCCTGGATCCCGGTGAGGGCCTCAAGCCCTCCCGCAGCAACGAGTCGCTGCAGGCCCAGCGCGTTGACAAAGTGAAGGCCAAGCCCCGCCCCAAGAAGAAGGAACTCCCCAAGCCCGCCGCCAAGCAGGCCCCCCGCAAGGGGAAGTCGGCCCCCCCGAAGCGGGTACGGCAGAAATCCACCAAGAAGCTCTAATCAGCAAGCCTCTGATTGGCAAAAACAGGGCTCTGATCGTGCATTTGGGGCTGGCGCTGGTACCCAATCCAGATTAACGTCGGCACACCTTTCCCGGGTGCCGAGGTCCCATGTCTGCCGCCGTTCCCGCCAAGCCTACGCCCAAGGTTCCCGCGGAGCCCTTGCTCCGGCAGTTGGTTCGCGGCGCGGGGCTCCTGGTGCTCCTGGGCGCCGTGCCCCTGGTGCTCCTCCTGCCCCTGGGGCCCAAGCTGGTCTGGACCCTGGTGGTAACGGCCATCCCCCTGGGCTTCACCGTGGCGGGCTACCACGCCTGGCGGCGGGTCTGCCCCCTGGCCTTCTTCGCCACCCTGGGCCAGCGCCTCCAGCGTCAGTCCAAGCGCAAGGCCGGGGACTGGCTGGCGGCCCACGGGCTGGAAGTCCAGCTGGGCCTGCTGGTGCTGGGAATGGCCTTGCGCCACCTGGGGGCCAACAGCACCCCCTGGGCCATGGTCAGCCTCTTCGTCCTGGTGATCCTGGCGGCCACGGTCGTGGGCTTCCTCTACACCGGCAAGACCTGGTGTAACCACCTCTGCCCCGTGGGTGTGGTGGAAAAGCTCTACCAGGAGCCCGTGCGCCTCCTGCCCGGTGAGGACAACTCTCAGTGCGCTGCCTGCACCGCCTGCAAGAAGAACTGCCCGGACATCGACCTGGAACAGGGCTACTGGAAGGAGGTGGACTCCCCGGCCCGGCGCCGGGCCTACTACCTCTGGCCCGGCCTGGTCCTCGCCTTCTACACCTACTTCTATCTGGAGGCGGGCAGTTGGGCCTCCTACCTCAGTGGCGCCTGGGCCCGGGACACGGGTCTGGCCGCCCGGATCCTTCAACCCGGCTTCACCTTCGCCCCGGTGCCCCGCTTGTTGGCCGTACCCCTGACGTTCCTGATCTTCGGCGGGCTGAGTCTGCTGACGTTTTCCCTGCTGGAGCGGCTGCTCCTGGCCCGGGCTGGCACGGAGCCCCAGCGCCTTCAGGCGCGCCACCGCGGCCTCAGCCTCGCAGGCTTCACCGGCTTCATCCTCTTCTACGCCTTCGCCGGACAACCCAGCATCCAGGCCCTGCCCACCTGGCTCCGCCAGGGCCTGGCCGTCGGCCTGGTGATGGTCGCCACGGCCCTGCTGCTGGCCCGCTGGTCGCGCAGCGAGTCCGCCTTCGTGCAGGAGAAGTTCGCCAAGGGCCTCCTCAAGCGCTGGGAGTGGGGCGACACGCCCCCCTCCGACCGCCTCAGCGACCTCTACCTGCTCCACCAGGAGCGCCTCCAGCAGCGGGAGGCGCGGCTCAAGGCCTACAAGGCCACGGTCCGGGACCTGCTGGCCGAAGGCGTCCTCAACCGCGGCAACCTGCTGCTGCTCCAGAAAGTACGAGCCGAGCTGGGCATCAGCGACAAGGATCACGAAAAGCTGCTCTCCGAGCTGACCCTGGAGGAGAAGCGCCTCTTCGATGCTGACTACCAGGGCTCTCTGGAGAAGCAGCTGCAGCTGGAGCAGTACCGCCAGGAACTGGAGGCCCTGCTGCTGGGTGAGACTCAGCCAAGCCCCGCAGCCCTTGAGACCCTGCGACAGATCCACCGCCTCCGGCCTGAGGAGCACCAGCAGATCCTGGAGGAGCTGCGCGGGGCCGAAGGTCCCATCCTCGCTCGCCTGCAGGCTTCGGTGGGCGCCGTGGTGGACCTGGCCCAGGCCAACCTGGCTATCCACCAATGGGCCTGCTCAGAGACATCGGACCAAGGCCCAGCCCGGGCGGCTTTTTTCAGCCACGTGGCAGCCTGGCGCCAGCGCCGTCACCTGGAGCACCTGCTCCTGCTCCTGGACGCGGGCCAGGTGCCAAGGCTTCTGGAACTGCGGAAGCTCCTGGCTTCGGCCCGACCTGGAACCGTGGAGGAAGTCATCACCTTCCTGGGCGCCATGGCCGACCAGGGAACCTTGGGAGCCGCCTTGGCGCCCCTGGCCACCCTCAAGGCCCGATCAGGCGACCTCGCCGAAACTCTGCGCACCTCGGCCCAGGACGACTCGAAGTACGTGCGGGCCGCGGCCCTCTCCCTGCTGGCCTGCCTCGGAGGCGAAGTGGCGGAGCGGGCCCTGCGCCGGGCCCTCCTGGACCCTGAGCCCCTGGTTCGGGACTCGGCCCGGAGCCTCCTGGGCGTCCAGGAAGGCCTCGGCGAGACCCTCACGGAGTTGGCCGGGGACGAGGAGCAGTGGCTGCTGCGGGCCGCGGTCCAGTCCCTGCCGGGAACGCCCAAGAAAGCGGCTCCCAATGCCCCGCTGCCGATCCTCGACACGCTCATCCTCCTGCACGGCGTGCCCCTCTTCGCCCAACTGGATCCCGACGATCTGGAGCTCCTCGCCGAGGCGGCGCGAGTCCAGACCTTTGCCCCTGAGGCGTCCCTTTGCCGCCAGGGGGAACGCTCCGACGAAGTCTTCCTCCTGCTGTCGGGGCATGTGCGGACCTGGATCCTCGACCGGAACCAGCAGCCTCAGACCCTGGGCGAGGCCACGACCGGGGCCTGCCTGGGCGAGATGGCGGTGCTGGATGCGGCCCAGCGCTCGGCCACGGCCACGGCCCAGGACGAGGTCCGCGCCCTGGTCCTGGGTGGCGCCGCCTTCCGCGACGTGCTGCACGCGCAGCCCGCTGTGGCCGAGGGCGTCCTCCGCGTTCTCACCCAGCGGCTCCGGGCCCTCATCCAGGCGCCGCAGGCGTCGTGAGCGGCGCTTTTAAGATGGCTTGGTCAGATCAGAAGAGAAACCTCACCGCCAAGACGCCAAGGGCGCCAAGAAAACCAACGATGGCCGTTTTCAGTTCTTGGCGTCTTGGCGTCTTGTCGGTGTTCTTTCATCTTTTCAATGAACAATAGCCTCAGCCCTCTAACAGCACCTTGGCGTGGTCTAGGGCCTCGATTCGATCGGGATGCCCGGAGAGCAGGCGCGCCAGTTCGCGGGTCCGGGCCTCGCCTTCCACCCAGCGGAGGGCGCTGCGGGTGCGGCCATTCTCGGTCTCCTTGTGGAGGGATCCATGCCGATCCGCACGGGCCGCCACCTGGGCCAGATGGGTCACGGCCAGCACCTGGTGGGCCCTGCCCAACTCGGCCACGGCCTTGCCCACGGCCAGGGCAGTCTCGCCGCCCAGGCCTGAATCCACCTCATCCAGCACCAGGGTGAGGCCATCGCGGACGCCCGTGCCCAGGGCCAGTCCCGCGCCCACCAGGGAGAGCATGAGGCGACTCAATTCGCCACCGGAGGCAATGCGGGCCAGAGGCCGGAAGCCCTCACCAGGGTTCGGCTCGATCCAGATGGCCAGAGCGGAGAAACCTACGGCGGCCACCCGCACAGGGCGGCCACTCTGCTGCACAGGACTGCCGGGTTCTTCGGCCAAGGCCAGGCGCAGCTGCAACCGAGCCCCTTTCATGCCCAGGCGGCCCAGGCGCTTTTGCACCTCGGCTTCGAGCTTGGGAATGGCGGCGCCTCGGCGGGCGTGAAGGGCCTCCGCAGTGGCGCGATAGGTCTCCGCGGCCCGGGCCAGCAGCTTCTCCAGCTCCTGGATGGGGGCGTCCCCCGCCAGAAGGGAGCGCTGCTCGTCGCGCAGGGCCTGGGCTTTGACCGCCAGTTCCTCGGGCTCGCAGCGGTGGCGGCGGGCCAGGCGCTCGTATTGAGCCAAGCGGGCCTCCATGGCCTCGATGCGGTCGGCCCCCGAGGCCGCCCAGCGCTGGGCCTGGTCCTGGGCCAGGGCCAGGAGGTCCTCCAGTTCGAGTACGGCGGAGCGCAGACGGTCCTGCTCGGCCACGGCGTCGGGCCAGTGGGCCACGGCCCGGCCCAGGGCCTTGTGGGCCTGTTCCACCGCAGGCACGCCCTCGTGCAGGGCCAGCGCGGCTTCGCGAAAGGCCTGCTCCAAGTGCACCGCGTGGCGCAGGGGCTCGCGGTCTGCCTTGAGCTGAGCCCACTCCCCGGCCTTGGGGGCCAGCTTGTCCAGGTCCGCCAGGGCCTCCGCCAGTTGCTCGAGGCGCTGGCCTCGCTCCGCCTGGCTGCGCTTACGAGCCTTCAGGGCAGCCTCGGCTGCGCGCACGGCGGCGGCTTCCTTTTCCAGATCTGGCTCCAGGCCCAGCACCTCATCGATGAGGGCCAGATGCCGCTCTTCCCCCAGGAGGGACTGGTGATCGTGCTGGCTGGTAAGGCGCATCCAGAGGCGACCTGCCTCACGCAGGTCCCCCAGGGTGCAGCTGGCCCCGTTGATCCAAGCACGGCTGCGGCCTGAACCTACCTCCCGACGAAGCACCACTGGCTGCTCTTCGGGCAGGCCACGGTCGGAAAGAAAGCCCTGCCAGGCCTCGAAACGGCCTTCGACCACAGCCTCCACCGTGGCCCGCTCAGAACCATGGCGCACCAGCTCCGCATCGCCCCGGGCCCCCACCAGCAGCGAGAGCGCGTCCACGAGCAGGGACTTGCCCGCCCCTGTCTCGCCCGTGAGCACCGTGAAGCCCGCCCCCCAGTCCAGGGACAAGTCTTCCACCAGGGCCAGGTTCTGGATGCGGAGGGATGAGAGCATCCGATCAGTCTAGCTGGGCTTTGGTCGGTGGGATTTGGTCGGTGGGAAGGAAGGGCCAGCCCCATAGCCTTGACCCAAAGCCCAGAGCCAACGGTCATACTGACCTTTGGAGGAAATCATGCTCTACCGGAAACCCTGCGCCAGCGTCCTGGAGGCCATCGGCAACACGCCCCTGGTCCGGTTGCGCAAGGTGGTCGAGCACCTGCCGGTGGAGGCCTTCGCCAAGCTGGAGTTCATGAACCCCATGGGCAGCAGCAAGGACCGTATCTCGAAGTACATGATCGAAGCGGCGGAGCGGGACGGACGGCTGAAGCCCGGCGACCTCATCATCGAGAACTCCTCGGGCAACACAGCCATGGGCCTGGCCCTCATGGCCATCCAGAAGGGCTACCGCATCAAGGTGGTGGTGCGGGACACCATCTCCCAGGAGAAGCTGAACCAGCTCCTGGCCCTGGGCGCGCAGGTGCACATGGCGGACACGAGCCTGCCTCCGGAACACCCGGACAGCTACAACAACATCACGCCCCGCCTGGCCCGGGAGACCCCGAACTGCTTCTTCCCCGACCAGCACGAGAACCGCGAGAACAACGCCGCCCACTACCACGGCACGGGCCCCGAGATCTGGGAGCAGATGGAGGGCCGCATCGACTACCTGGTGGCCGGTGCGGGCACCGGCGGCACCATCGGCGGCGTGGGCCGCTACCTCAAGGAGCAGGATCCGAAGATCAAGGTGATCGCCGTAGACCCCGTGGGTTCGGTCTTCTCCCCGCACTTCCACGGAGAAAAGAACCCCAAGGCCGGCCCCTACAAGATCGAGGGCCTGGGCGATGAGTTCCTCATTGGCACCATGGACTTCGGCGTCCTGGACGACATGATGCAGGTCACGGACCGCCAGGCCTTCCACCACGCGCGTCGACTGGTGCGAGAAGAAGGCATCCTGGGCGGCGGCTCCAGCGGTGCAGCCCTCTGGGCGGTGCTTGAGCTCGCCCGGCGCCTACCCGCCAGCGACCGCCCCGCACGCATTGTCACCGTATTCCCGGATGGCGCCGGACGCTACCTCAGCAGCATCTTCAACGATGCCTGGCTGGCCGAGCGCGGCCTATTGGATTCCGAGGAATGACGGCCTTTTCCGGCACCTACCTGGAAGCCATCCGGCAGGCCCTCTTCGACGCCATGGAGGCGGACCCCCGGGTCTGCTGTCTGGGCGAGGATATCGGCGCCTACGGCGGGGCCTTCCGGGCCACTCAGGGGTTGCTGGAGCGCTTCGGCGCCGACCGTGTGCTGGACACGCCCATCTCGGAGCAGGCCATCGCGGGGGCAGCCATCGGGGCAGCCCTCATGGGGCAGCGCCCAGTGGCGGAATTCCAGTTCATGGACTTCGCCCTGCTGGCCGCAGACCTCATGGTGAACTTCGCCGCCAAGGCCCACTGGCGCTGGGGTGCCACGGTACCCGCGGTGTTCCGCGGCCCTTCCGGCGCGGGCCAGGGCGGCGGCCCCTTCCACAGCCAGAACCCCGAGGGGCACTTCCTGGGCAGCCCCGGCCTCAAGGTGGTGGCACCGGGCACCGTGCGCGATGCCTACGCCTTGCTGCGCGCTGCCATCGAGGACCCGGATCCCGTGCTCTTCTTCGAGCACAAACACCTCTATCGCCGCCTCAAGGACCAGTGGGACGAAGCCCCCACGGCCCGCCTGGGCGAGGCGGCCCTGCGCCGGGACGGCAGCCGGGCCTGCATCATCACCTACGGCGCCGCCCAGCACGTGGCCCTGGAGGCCGTGGTGGACCGGGACGTGGCCGTCCTGGACCTGCGCACGCTATGGCCCCTGGACGACCAGGCCATCGAGGATCTGGCCAAACGCACCCACCGCGTGCTGGTCCTCACGGAGGCCTCCCGCACCTACGGCCCTGGCGCCGAACTGGCCGCCCGCATCGGCGAGACCTGCTTCTCCTGGCTCGACGCGCCCGTACTGCGCGTAGCCGCCACCGACACCCCCACACCCACCAGCCCAAAGCTGGAGGCGGCCTACCTGCCCGACCCTGCCAGACTGCGCGGCGAGCTGGACCGTCTCATGGCCTGGTAACGCCACCCCGTTGGCGCTCTCGCCGCTGCAGATCTCGCAAGTCCCGCCACCGGACCAGTTTGATGCCCTGGATTTCCAGCAGGCGTCTCAGTTCCGGATCCACGGTGAAGATGCGGTATTCCTCGATCCGGTCCTGCCACCCCGTCCGCATGGGCTCCTTGCCTGTGAGGGCCCTCATCTCAGGATGATCCAGTGAGACATGGATGTAGAGCTCGCTGACCCCCGGCTTGAGGCTGCGGATCACCCGCCGCCAGACATCCGGCACGGTCTCCCCGGGCTGGACGGCACCTGGGTACAGCCGGTCGGGGGTCACAATTCCCTCCTGCTTGAATCTGGCCCATTGAGCGGCATAGGTTTCCTCCCGGGTGGCCAGGAATCGGGCGGGCAGGTCAAACTCACGGGCAAGCTTCAGATAGACCTCAAACAGTTTCGCGTCCAAGGCCAGAGCGTGCATGTGCATGTCCAGGTGGGTGACGTCCACTCCCGCAGCCAGGGCCTTCTGGATTTGCGCCCGACATTCTGCTTCCACTTCCGCAGGCTTGGCCTGGGCATGGAGGGCCCGGACCGAGCCCGGGAAATACCCTAGCGGATCCACCAGCGAAGGCACGGTCATCCGCCCCAGGACCGGCCCCCAACGCATGGGATCCCATTCGCTGGTGACGACCAGATGGACGCCAAAATCGAGCCCAGGGTCCGCAGAGGCCGCCGCTGCGATTTCCGGGAACCATGGGCCCGTCGCCATGATCGTCGAGCTGCCCACCAGGCCGCGGCGCATGGCATCCAGGGTGGCCTCATTTTCAGAGTGGCTGAGCCCTGCATCATCCGCGTTGATGATCAGGAGCCGATCCTGGCGGTTGTAACCCAAGCGTTCAGCCAGGGTGGCCGTCTGGCCCCAAAGGGCCGAGGCCACCAGGAATACGCCGCCCATCCACAACCACCGCACCATCCACTACCTCCAGATTCCCTTCCCCATGGGAAGGGGCATCCAGTCTAATGGATGCAGATGATGAACGCCCTGCCCTCCCTGATCCTCGCACTGCTTCTGGTTGCCCAGGTGCCGAATGGATTCACCCTCCTGAGATCTGGGAAGGTCCAGGAGGCTCGAGAAGCCTTCCAGGCGCAGTTGCGTGCCAACGAAAAGGACGCGGATGCATGGCTTGGAGCCGGACTGGTGGCCCTCCGCCAGGACCGGCTTACGGACGCCCATTCCTTTTTCACCCAGGCCCTCAGCCTGGCCCCCGGCTACGCTGACGCGGAAGTGGGCCTGGCCAGGTGTCTTTTGAAAGAGGGGAAAACCACCGAAGGCACCGCCGCCTTCGAAGCCTTGGCACGTTCCCACCCGGATCGGGCCGATATCCGCGAGGAACTGTTGACCCTCACAGGACTGCCCCCAGGCGAGGCGCTGGCTCCACTGCCGCGCCCGCTGGTACCCCAGGTTCCTGCGAGGGCTCACGCGCGGCGCTTGGAGATCCGCAACGACAAAGGCCAGTGGCAGCCCTTTTTCGTCAAGGGCATGAACCTTGGTGCCGCCCTGCCGGGGCGCTTTCCTAGTGAATTCCCTGATCGCGCCACCTACGACTTGTGGCTCCAGGAAATGGCGGAATTGGGCATCAACACCCTTCGTGTGTACACCGTCCATCCACCTCACTTCTACGAGGCCCTCAGGGATCACAATCGGACTTCCAAGCTTCCCATCTGGCTCATCCACGGAGTCTGGGCCGAACTTCCGCCTCGCCATGATTTCCTCAATTCCACCTGGCGAGATGCCTGGTATGCGGACATGAACGAAGTGATCCAGGTGCTGCATGGGCACGCCCGCATCGGGAAACGCCCCGGTCGCGCTGGTGGCTTGTACAACGCGGATGTCAGTCCCTGGACCTTGGCCATCATCCTCGGCCGCGAGTGGGAATCCTCCAGTGTGGTCGGCTTCAACCAACTCCACCCAGGGACCTCGGATTGGACTGGACGCTTCATTGCTGTGCAGGGTGGCCAGGCCATGGAGCGCTTCCTGGGGGAGAGCATGGACCACTTTCTGGCGATGGAATGGGATGTGTATCACGCTCAACGCCCCATCGCCTTCACGAACTGGCCGACGCTGGATCCCCTGCACCATGTCACTGAATCCACCGAGCGCGAGGAGGCCGAAGCCCGCACCCGACTTCAACTCCCCGTGGGTGACCTGAGTGAGGAGCCCAATGATGAGGATGCTGTCGGACTCGATCTTGAAAAGTTCTCCAGTACACCCTTATTCCAAGCTGGGCTCATCGCCAGCTATCACGTTTATCCCTACTACCCGGACTTCATGAACCTCGATCCGGTGTATTCAAAGGCAACGGATCACCTTGGTCCCAGCAACTACAAGGGATACCTTGAAGATCTGGTAAGCCATCACCAGAAGCACCCTGTCCTCATCGCCGAGTTCGGCGTGCCTTCATCGCGCTTGGTCGCCCACTGGCAGCCCCAGAACATGACTCACGGCGGTCAAAACGAACGGGAGCAGGGCGAACATGATGCGCGCCTGCAACGGAACATTTATGACACTGGCTGCGCCGGGGGAGTGCTGTTCGCCTGGATCGACGAATGGTTCAAGAAGAACTGGCTGACCATGCCCTTCGAGCTCCCCCTGGATCGGAAGCCGCTTTGGTACAACGAAATGGATGCCGAGGAGAACTACGGGCTGATCGCCTACCGTCCGGGCGCCCAGGGACCCAACATCCTGATCGATGGCCAGGCGAAGGACTGGGCCAAGGTGCCGGTCTACCTGCAGGGACAACAGCACGTCCTCAAGGTTTTTGCCGATGAAGGTTGGCTGCACCTGGGCCTTTTCTTGCCCGGCCCCGTTGACTGGAGCAAGCAAGCCTTCCTGGTGGGCATTGACACCATCGATCCCCTGCGTGGCGACCATCGGCTGCCGTGGAATCTGGGCCTTTCCAGCGTGGCGGGCCTCGAGTTTGTCGTTCTGTTCCAAGGGCCTGAACGAACCGGGGTCTTCGTGGACGCACCCTATATTTTGCCGGATCACCGCATCAGCCCTGTTCATAGCTATCGCAGTGTGGACGGTCAGGATGGCCTGTTTCTCATGGGTACCGCTCGAAGCAACAACTCTCGGGTCGGTCGGGATGGCAGTGGGTTTCCCGGCCACAGTACCGAGATCGGATGGCTACGACAGGGCACCCAGGACCGCACTTCCCCCAGCTACGATGCCAGGGCCGCCTGGCAGTCGGGCCGCACCAGCATGGGGCAGGGATTTCTTGAGGCCCGGATTCCGTGGGCCCTGCTGAATGTTTCGGACCCTAGTGGAAGGCGAGTCATCGATGATCCTGTGCGAAAGGTCAAAGGCTCTCTCGGCACCTCCATAACGCCCGGCTTCCGACTGGTGTTCGCCGCCCTCGAGGCTCACAAGTCAGTGCTGGAAGGCGGTGGCTCCGTACGCGTCGCCCTCCCCGCCGCTGCCAATGGCAGCATCCCTATGCCTCCCCTGTTCACCTGGCCCACCTGGGATCAACCCACGTTCCACCGCTTCCGCAAGCAGTCCTTTTCGATCTACCAAAAAGCCTTGGCCGACACCCCAAACGAACCGAGGAGCCCCCGATGATCCTGCTCATGCCACCTGTCCTGCAGGAGCCTCCAACAACGCCGGATGCCGGGGCGCTTCTGGAAGAGGCCCGGGAGCTTCGTTCACAGAAGAAGTGGTCAGAGGCTGTGGCCATCTACTCACGCATGCTGGAAATATGGAAGGACCACCAATTGGCGCTGTTCGACCGGGGCCAGACCTTGAGCTGGATGAAGCAATTCGAGGCCTCCCGCCGTGATCTTAAACGGCACCGGGAGGTTTACCCAGAGCTGGCCGCCAGCACAGATCCCGTCCTGGCACGGGTGACAGCCTGGTCCAAACACTTCAAGGAAGCGGTGGCCATTCTCAAGCCCTACGTGCACCTGGGCGATCGTCAAGCCACCCTCGACACGGCCACATTCCTAAGCTGGGATGGACAATGGAGCCGCAGTCTGAGCTTGGCCCAGGGCTGGCTGCAAGCCCACCCTGGTGATCGGGACTTCCAGGTTCTGGTGGGCAGGGTGGCGGGCTGGAGCGGCCAGCACAAACGGGCCAGGCTCAGCTATGAGCATATTCTGAAAGAGGCGCCGAAAGACCGCGCCGCCGTGCTAGGGCTGGCCCAACTGGATCTCTGGGCCGGGGACCCGGATGCCGCCGCCGCTAGGATCGCCCTGCTGAACCCTGACGACACCGCCGCTTCCGAAACCCAGTTGGTGGTGAGTCAGATCGATCAGCGCCTCGGTCGGCTTCGCAAATCCAGGAGCCGGGCTCTTGCGGTTGAGGGCGATCCAGAGGTCCAGGAGGACGCCCAATCCAGGTTGCGGGACCTAGCCGAAGCCCAGGGCCCATGGGTGGAACTGTCCCAGACCCGGACTGATTCCAACGATGGTCTCCGCTCCCAGGTGGGACGCATTGACGGGTCGCTGCCCTTGTTCGATGGGAGTCTGCGCGTGGGGGGGGCCTTTAACTTCCTGGAACAGCCCGGCCAACCAGACCGCCGACCGGAAGCGTGGATGCTGGGGCTGAACTTCCCCCTGGGCACCTGTTTCACTACGAGCGCCCAGGTGGGCCGATTCAAGGACCCGGGCAGCGATCCCGCCACCCCCCTGGGCCTGGCCCTTGGTTGGCGCATCGCCCCGGCCCTGAACCTCAGCCTGTCCCAAACCCTCGACCCGAACCTTGCGACCCCCAAGGCCGTCAGCCTCCACACCTCCACGCGCACCTGGGGCCTGGGTGCTTCCTGGGGATTCAACCAGACCCTCGACCACCTGGGCGGCACGGTGGAGCGGGCGCTGCTCCCAGAGGAAGTGGCTCGTACAGGTTTCCGTGGTGAGGCTGGCCACCGTTTCCCGATGGATGGGGGTGAGTGGCGTGCGGGTGTGTCCACCCGATGGGCCAACCAGTCCCGGACCCTCGATTTGGGTTTCTTCAATCCTCAGCGCTACCGCTACTACGGCCTCACCGCGGGGGGGACCCTCAGCCAGGAAGGTCGCTGGGAACTCACTCTGGATGCCTGGGGCGGACGACAAACCGTCAACCAGGACAGCAGCCAATTCAGCTGGGGTTACACCCTCGCTGGCTCCTGGTCTCCCGGCCCCTCCTTCCTCACCTTGTTCGCATCCTGGAGCCAAAGTGTGGCGGGCCTGCCCATTGCCGACCCCATCGATCCTAGCAACTACAGGGACCACACCGCCCGCTTCGGACTCCGGCTCCGAGGGAATCGGAAGATCTGGTGAAAGCCTTGGTAGACTCGAAATCATGAGTCGAGTTTGGCCTGTGAACACCAGGGTCCTTGTGGTTGAGGACGACCAATCCACCGCCCGGATCATCCAGGCGCGACTGGAGATGGAAGGGCTGAAGGTGTTCGTGGCCTTCAATGGCGTCGAGGGGCTGGAGATCATCCAGCGCGAAGACATCGACCTGGTCACCACAGACCTCATGATGCCAGCCATGAACGGGTTCCGGCTGGTGCAAGAGGTGCGCGACCTCCCCGCCCCCAAGGGTCGGGTGCCCATCCTCCTCATCTCCAGCAACCAGAACGAGCAGGACATGGTCCGCTGCCTGGCTGCCGGGGCCGATGACTACATGACCAAACCCATCTCCGCCCAGGTTCTGGTGGAACGCCTCTGGCGCCTGCACCAGCGCTCGTCCCGGCAGGACTGAAGCCCCCATGCCCGTGGACTCGGTACTCAGAGCCCTGATCCTGGGTTCCATTGTGCTGGGCACCCTCGTGTCGCTGCTGGTACTGGTGGGGGCCTTCATCCAGTTCCAGCGGGACCGCCAGAATGCCCATCGCATCGAGCGCTTCATGGCCTGGGAGACGGCCTTGCCTGCCTACCTCTTCCGGGAGCCGGGGGCCCTCCGGGAGTTCAGCACCATCCCCCGCCGGGACCTCTCGATCTTCCAGACCTTCCTGGCTCGCTACCAGGCCACCCTGGGCGGGGCCGAGGCCGCCTACCTCAGAGACCTCTACCTGAGCCTGGGCATCCACGAGAGCCTGCCCAAGCGCCTCCGGCACCGCAGCCCAGCCACCCGGGCCCAGGCCGCCAAGGAGGTGGCCGTCTTCCAGCAGGACCAGTATCTCCAGCAGGTCATTCCGCTCCTGCTGGACCCTGTTCCCTACGTGAGCCACATGGCCGCCCTGGCCCTGGCTCGTTCTGGAGACCTGCAGTATGCCCGCCCCGTGCTCATCTGGGTCTTGCAGGAGGAGCTCTACCAGCGGGAGCGCCTGCTCCGGGTCCTGGAGGGCTTCGGCCCGGACCTGCTGCCCTGGCTGGAGAGCTGTCTGGACGTGCCCAGCCACGACCCCGAGGCCTGGATCCTCTACGCCCTGCTGGCGGCCTCCCACAAGGATCCCCGGAGCGAGCGCCGCCTGCTGCAGCTGCTGGAGACGCCCTACGTGGACCTCCAGGCGGCGGCCCTGAAAGCCCTGGCGGTTCTCGCGGACCCCCTGGCCTATCCGAAGGTCCTCCCCTTCGCCCACCACGCCGCCTGGCCGATTCGGGCACTGGCCGCCAAGGCCCTGGGCCTCATCGGTGGTCCCGACGCGATTCCCGACCTCATCGACCTCACGTGCGACCAGATCTATGAGGTTCGCCGCAATGCGGCCCAGGGCCTGGCCGACCTTGGGCACTCGGGCTATCAGGCCCTGGCTTGGCTGGCGGAGGATCCCACCGCGGACCGCTTCGCCCGGGACATTGCCAGGGAGCGCCTGGAGTGGGCCGAGGAACGGGGGCACCAGTGAGCCTCCGCGCCCTCCTCACAGGGTTCATCGAGTGGGGGATCCTGGGCTACTTCCTGGCCCTCCACCTCACCCACCTCTCCCTGATCCTGCGGGCTTTCTTCTCCATCCGGGGCTACCAGGACGAGGTGGAAACGGACCGCCTGGACACAGCCTTCGAGACCAGCCACTACAAGCCCATGACCCTCATCTGCCCCGCCCACAACGAAGAGGCGGGCGTCGTGCCCAGCGTGAACAGCCTCATCAGCCTGCGCTACCCGGAGTTCCAGGTGGTGGTGGTGAACGACGGCAGCAAGGACGCAACCTTGGAGCGGCTCATCGCGGCCTTCAAGCTCCGCCCCAGCCACCGCGTTCTGCGGGAGTTGCTGCCCACGGCGGAGGTCCGGGGCATCTACGAAAGCGCCTACGTCCCCAATCTGGTGGTGGTGGACAAGGCCAACGGGGGCAAGGCGGATGCCCTCAACTGCGGCGTGAACCTGGCCCGATACCCCCTGGTCTGCTGCATGGATGGGGACAGTCTCCTGGAGAATGACTCCCTGCTCCGCATCGCCCGCCCCTTCATGGACCGCCCCAACCTCGTTGCCTCCGGGGGCGTCATCCGTCCCCTCAATGGGTGCCGGGTCACGCCCATGGGCATCCGGGGCATCTTCCTGCCGGACTCGTGGCTGGCCCGATTTCAGATCGTGGAATACCTGCGGGCCTTTCTCTTCGGTCGCGTGGGCCTGGCCTCGCTGGACACCATGTTCATCGTGAGTGGCGCCTTTGGCGTGTTTCGCAAAGACCTGGTGGTGAAAGTCGGAGGCTTCGAGACCGCCACCATCGGCGAGGACTTCGAGCTCATCGTGCGGCTGCACCGCCGGCTGCGGGAGTTGAAGCAGCCCCACCACATCACCCTGGTACCGGACCCCGTCTGCTGGACGGAGGTTCCAGAGGACCTGGGCGTCCTGGGGCGCCAGCGGAACCGGTGGCAGCGGGGTCTGCTGGAGACCCTCTGGAAGCACCGGAAGATGTGGTTCAACCCTAAGTATGGTCGGGTGGGGCTCTTCTCCATGCCCTACTTCATCTTCTTCGAAGCCCTGGCACCCATCATCGAGTCCCTGGGCTATGTGGTCTTCGCGCTGTCCCTCTGGAGCCATTCCATCAACTCCCGCTTTGCCATCCTGTTCATTTGTGTGGCCCTGCTCCTGGGGGTGCTGAACTCCGTGGTCTCGGTGCTGTTGCAGGAGATCAGCGGCCACCGCTACCAGGGCCTCCGAGCCTGGGGCCTGCTGCTGTTCACGGCCCTGCTGGAGAACTTCGGCTACCGGCAATTGACCGTGTGGTGGCGCCTGCGGGGCACCCTGGACTGGATCCGGGGGAAGGAGGGCTGGGGCCACATGAAACGCAAGGGCATCGCGCCCAGTTCCGGCCCCCCCGCGGCTTGACTGGGCCGCCCCCCTCCCTCATCCTGAGACTGGTTCTTTGGCAGTCCCAGAGCGTTATCCAGAAAGGTGGAGGGAAAGGCCCTGTGAAACCTTGGCAACCTGCGGAAGCAAGGTGCCAATTCCTGCCCCCGGTCCCGGGGGGAAGATACCCCAGTGTCGAAGACTGACCCGAAGCCCCATGGATGCCAATCAATGGACTGCCCCTCCCAGGCGATTCTTATGACTTCCCGCACCTTTCAGCAGGCCCTTGATGCCGGTGATTGCTTCCTCTTTGATGGGAGCACCGCCTCGGCCCTGCATGACCGGGGCATCACCCTTCAGCGCAGCTTCGAAGAGTGCAACCTCAAAGCGCCGGACCTGCTCCTGGCCATCCACGGCGAGTTCCTGGCGGCCGGGGCCCAGGTGCTCACCACCAACACCTGGGGAGCCAACCGGCTGAAACTGGGGGCTCGGGGCCTGGAAGAACAGCTCGGCGAGATCAACCGGGAAGGCGCGCGCCTGGCCCGGCGGGCCATCGACCAGCAGGGCAAATCCGCCTGGGTGGCCGGCTGCATCGGCCCCCTGGGGGCCCGCATCGAGCCCTGGGGGCCCACCTCTTTTGAGGAGGCCCGCGGCTACTTCCGCGAGCAGGCCGCGGCCCTGCTGGAGGCCGGTGTGGACCTCTTCGTGCTGGAAGCCTTCGAGGATCTGAACGAGATCCATCAGGCCATGCTGGCAGTCCAGGAGCTCAGCCCCCTGCCCCTGGTGGCGCTCCTGACCCCCAACGAGGAGGGCCAGGGCCTCTTCGCCACGGAACCCGAGTGGTTCATCAAGCAGCTCGACGCCTGGGGCGCCCACATGGTGGGCCTCATTGGTGGCAACGGGCCCGCCCCCCAGCTGCGCCTGCTGGAGCGCCTGCGCGCCGTCACGGACAAGCCCATCCTGCTCGAGCCCAATCCGGGCATGCCCCAGCTGGTGGACGGCCGCCTCCTCTACGGCGCCAGCCCCGAGTATCTGGGCGACTTCGCCAGCCGCGCGCTGGCCGCCGGAGCCCGGGCCGTGGGCGGCTGCAGCGGCACCACCCCCGCCCACATCCGAGCCATGCGGGGCGCCCTCCGCCAGGACCACGCTTTCGTGCAGGGCGGTGGCGGCTTCGAGCTGAAGCCCCACGAGCAGCCCCAGCCCGAGGTGCCCTTCGCCCACCGCAGCCGCTTCAGCCTGAAGCTGGCGCAGAAGGAGTTCATCCACACCGTGGAGCTGGTGCCCCCCAAGGGCATGGAGTACGACAAGCTCGTGGCCAAGACCCGCCAGTGCCGGGCCCTGGGCGTGGACGCCATCAATGTGCCCGACGGACCGCGTGCCATGGCCCGCATGTCCGCCCTGGCCACGGCCCTCATCATCGAGCAGCAGGTGGGGTTGGAGACCATCCTCCACGTCGCCTGCCGGGACCGGAACCTGCTCGGCATGCAAAGCGACCTCCTGGGCGCCGCAGGCCTGGGCCTGCGCAATGTCCTGGCCGTCACGGGCGATCCCCCGAAGCTGGGGCCCTACCCCCAGGCCACGGCCGTCTTCGATGTGGACGCCATCGGTCTGGTGAACATGATCAAGCGCCTGAACACGGGCCTGGACCTGGGCGGCGCCAGCATCGGCAAATCGACCTCGTTCAGCATCGGCGTGGGCGCCAATCCCGTGGCCGCAGACCTGGAGCGGGAGAAGACCCGCTTCCGCTACAAGGTCGAGGCCGGAGCCCAGTGGGCCATCACCCAGCCGGTCTTCGATGCGGACAGCCTTTTCCGCTGGCTGGACTTCATGGGCACCCTCGACCTGCCGGGCGGCCTGCCCGTCCTGGCCGGCATCTGGCCCCTGAAGAGCCGCCGCAATGCCGAGTTCATGGCCAACGAGGTGCCGGGCGTCTTCATGCCACCTTCGGTCCTGGCCCGCATGGCCCGCTGGACCACCGCCGAGGACCAGCTCAAGGAGGGCCTCGCCATCTCCCTCGAGGTCATCGACGCCATCCGCCCCCACGTGGCTGGACTCCAGCTCAGCGCCCCCTTCGGGCAGGTCGAGCTGGTGGCGCCCCTGCTGCCTAAACGGGAGAAGGAATGAACGTGAAGGTCCACTTCCTTCTTGAGGACCTTCTGGTCGAAGCCCCTGCGGGCACGCCCTTGCAGCGCATTGCGGACGCCGCAGGAGCCGACATCACCTTCGGTTGCCGCACCGGCAGCTGCGGCACCTGTCGAGTGCGGATCACCGAAGGCCTTGAGCACTGCGGCGAGCCCAACCCTGAGGAGCGCGACTTCCTCCAGAGCCTCGACGCCCCGCCGGACCAGCGCTTGGCCTGCCAGGTGTGCGTCCACGGCGACGTGGCCATTGACTATCTGGGACTCTAGCCGCGGATGAACAGGGAATCTAATGACAACGCTTGAATCTCTCCTCCAGGAAAAGATACTGCTGCTGGACGGCGGCCTGGGCACGCAGATCTTCCTCCGCAAGCCCACCATGGAAGACTACGGCGGCGCGGCCCTGGAGGGCTGTGTGGACCTGCTCACGGAGCGGCGGCCCCAGTGGCTCAAGGAGATCCACGAGAGCTACTACAAGGCGGGCTCCGACGCCGTGGAGACCAACACCTTTGGCGCCAATCCCCTGGTGCTGGGCGATTTCGGACTGTCCGACAAGGCCTACGCGCTGAACGTACAGGCGGCCGCCCTCGCCAAGGAAGTGGCCCGCAGCTTCGACCGGCCCCGCTTCGTCATCGGCTCCGTGGGCCCCGGCACCAAGCTCATCACCCTGGGCCACGTCGGCTATGCGGAGCTGCTGGCTTCGTACCGCGTGCAGATGGAGGGCCTGCTGGACGGCGGCGCTGACGCCATCCTCATCGAGACCTGTCAGGACCTGGGCCAGATCAAGGTGGCCGTGCGGGCCGCCCGGGAGGCCATGGCCGCCAAGAAGCGGAAGCTCCCCATCTGGGTCCAGGCCACCGTGGAGACCTCGGGCACCCTGCTGGTGGGCTCCGACATCTCCGCCGTGCTCACCAGCCTGGAGCCCCTGGGCATCGACGTACTGGGCCTCAACTGCGCCACAGGCCCCGACGAGATGCACCAGCACCTGCAGACCCTCTGCGAAAACAGCCCCTTCCGCATCAGCTGCCTGCCCAACGCGGGCCTGCCGGAGAACCGAGGCGGCCAGGTGGTCTACCCTCTGGACCCCGCGGCCTTTGCACCCAAGGTTCTCCAGGCGGCCAAGGAATTCGGCATCGCCATCCTGGGTGGCTGCTGCGGCACCTCACCGGCCCACATCCAAGCCCTGGCTGCGGGCATCGGGCAGCTCAACGTGCCCCACCGCACGCCCACTCTGGAGCGCAGCGCCGCCAGCCTCTACCAGAGCGTGGTCCTGAAGCAGGAGCCCGCACCCCTCATCGTGGGCGAGCGCACCAATGCCAACGGCTCGAAGAAGTTCCGGGACCTGCTGGCCGCCGAGGACTGGGATGGCATGGTCACCCTGGCCAAGACCCAGCAGCGCGAAGGCGCCCACCTGCTGGACCTCTGCGTGGCCTACGTGGGCCGTGACGAGGTGCGGGACGCGGACGAGCTGCTTAAGCGCCTGATCTCCCAAATCACCCTGCCCCTCATGATCGACAGCACGGAATTCCCGGTCATCGAGCGGGCACTGCAGCTCTCTCCGGGCAAGTGCGTCATCAACTCCATCAACTTCGAGGATGGCGATGCCAAGGCCCGCCGGATCCTGGAGTTGTGCCGCACCTATGGCGCCGCCGTGGTGGCCCTCACCATCGACGAACGGGGCATGGCCAAGAGCCGTGAACAGAAGCTCGAGGTGGCCAAGCGCCTTTACGCCCTGGCCGTGGGCGAGTACGGCCTAGACCCCGGGGACCTCATCATCGATCCCCTCACCTTCACGCTGGGCAGCGGCGACGAGGAGTTCCGCGGCTCGGCGCTCGAAACGCTGGAGGCCCTGAAGCTCATCAAGGCGGAGCTGCCCGGCGTTATGACCATCCTGGGCGTGAGCAATGTCAGCTTCGGCCTGAACCCGGCCTCCCGCCACGTCCTCAATGCCCTCATGCTCTACCATGGCGTGAAATACGGCCTGGACATGGCCATCTTCAACGCCTCCAAGGTCATCCCCGTGGCCAAGATCGATCCCGAGGACCGGCGCATCTTCGAGGACCTCCTTTTCGACCGCCGCAGCGAGGGCTACGACCCCCTCAAGGCCATCCTCGCCCGCTTCAGCGACCGCAAGGCCGTGGCCCGCGAGGATCACAACGCGGACCTGCCCGTGCTGGAGCGCCTGCACCAGGGCATCCTGGATGGCGAGAAACAGGCCCTGCTGGCAGATGTGGACGAGGCCCTGAAGGACCACGATCCTCTGAAGCTGATCAACGAGGTGCTCCTGGGCGCCATGAAGGTTGTGGGCGAGCGCTTCGGTGCCGGCGAAATGCAGCTGCCCTTCGTGCTGGAGAGCGCCGAGGCCATGAAGGCCGCCATCAAGCGCATCGAGCCCCACCTGCCCCGGGAGTCCAACTACCAGAAGGGCCGCATCCTGCTGGCCACGGTGAAGGGCGACGTCCATGACATCGGCAAGAACCTGGTGGACATCATCCTCAGCAACAACGGCTTCGAAGTGAAGAACCTCGGCATCAAGCAGCCCATCGAGGCCATCCTCAAAGAGCTGGAGGCCTGGCCCGCCCAGGCTGTGGGCCTCTCGGGCCTGCTGGTGAAGTCCACCGTGATCATGAAGGAGAACCTCCACTTCATGGACAAGCTGGGCCTGACGGTGCCAGTCATCCTCGGCGGCGCGGCCCTCACCCGCGACTACGTGGAGGGCGACTGCCGCCGAGCCTACCGGGGTTCGGTCTTCTATGCGGAGGATGCCTTCGAGGGGCTGCGGCATATGCAGATGCTCGTGGGTGGTGCCACTGAGGTACCGGCGGCGGCGCCCATCGCTGACGCGATGGGCGGGATCAAAATCATCAAAAGAGGTACGGCGGCTGTGCCACTTTCAGCACAAGGACAAAGCAGCTGGGTGCGGCACGATTCGCAAGTGCCGACGCCGCCCTTCTGGGGGGTGCGGGAGCTGGCGGATTCCACGGCGGACCTCTTCGGCTTCCTGGACGAGTTCGCCCTGGTGCGGAACCGCTGGGGTTTCAGCCAAGGCAGCCTCAGCGACGAGGCCTTCGCCGCCGTGCTGAAGGACAAGGCCGAGCCGCAACTGGCCGCCTGGAAGGCGCGCCTGCTGGGTTCACCCCTGCTCCAGCCTAGGGCCCGCTATGGCTACTTCCCGGTGCGGGCCGAGGGCGAATCCCTGCGGGTCTTCGATCCCCAGGACACCACCAAGACCCTGGCTCTCCTCAGCTTTCCCCGTCAGGCTACGGGACGCCGTCTCTGCCTCAGTGACTTCTTCCGGGCCGACGGGATGGATGTGCTGGCCCTCCAGCTTGTGACCCTGGGCCAGGTGGCTGCGGACCACGCGGCCAAGCTCTATAAGGAAGACGGCTACGCGGACTACTTCGCCTTCCACGGCCTTGCCACGGAGCTGACCGAAGCCTATGCCGAGCACCTGCATGCCCGTATCCGGCGGGAGCTGGGCATCCAGGCCAAGGACCTGCCGGGCCGCGCCCTCTTCGCCCAGGGCTATCAGGGCTCCCGGTACGCCTACGGCTATCCCGCCTGCCCGGATCTGGAGGGCAACGGTCCCCTCCTGGACCTGCTGGGCGGGGCTGAGATCGGCGTAACCCTCAGCGACAGCCACCAGATGGACCCCGAATACACCACCAGCGCCTTGGTGGCTTGGCATCCCCAGGCGAGGTATTTCTCGGTCCGAACCACGCTCCAAATAGCGCAGCCTGTCAGAACGTCGCCCTGCTCTCTTAGGCCGACCGTAGCGTTTCATCCTGGCCCCCCCGAATTGCATGTTGCGAAGCCTTCTTTCCTGCGCTACCTTTTCTGACCGGGCCCTGCGGGGCCCGCTTGCACCGAGATCCTTGTCAGTTCCATAGCGAGTTATCCAGAAAGGTGGAGGGACGGGCCCTGTGAAACCTTGGCAACCTGCGAAAGCAAGGTGCCAATTCCTGCCGTGAGCGATCACGGAGAGATGTCGAGCTGTGTCGCAACTGACAATCAGCCGCAGGGGCCCGAGCGATCGGGCCCCTGCGGTTTTTCAATTCCTGGACTTGCTTGGACGACAGGGCTCCGGCCCACCTTCCCACGTCAGGAGACACCATGAGTGACATCCGCACCCCCCGCTTCGAGACCCTCGCCCTCCACGGGGGCCACACGCCGGACTCAGACACCAAGAGCCGCGCCGTGCCCATCTACCAGACCACCAGCTACGTCTTCGACAGCGCCGAGCATGGGGCCAACCTCTTCAACCTCTCGGTACCAGGGAACATCTACACCCGCATCATGAACCCCACTACGGCGGTGCTGGAGACCCGGGTGGCCCAGCTGGAGGGCGGCATCGCGGGCCTGGCCGTGGCCTCGGGCCAGGCGGCCATCACGCTGACGCTGACCACCCTGTTGCGGGGCGGTGACCACATCGTGGCCGGCAACAACCTCTACGGCGGCACCTACACCCTGCTGCACCACACCCTGCCCCGCACGGGCATCGACACCACCTTCGTGGACTCCACGCAACCCGAGGCCTTCCGCGCCGCAATCCGGCCCACCACTCGTGCCATCTACCTGGAAGCCCTGGGCAATCCCAAGCTGGATGTGCCCGAGTTCGACGCCATCGCCGCCATCGCCCACGCGGCGGGCATTCCCCTCATCGTGGACAACACCCTACCCAGTCCCTACCTGGTGAACCCCATCGCCCACGGCGCCGACATTGTGGTCCACAGCGCCACCAAGTTCCTGGGCGGCCACGGCACCTCCGTGGCGGGCGTCATCGTGGACGGCGGCAAGTTCAACTGGGCGAACGGCAAGTTCCCGGAGTTCACGGAGCCCTTCGCCGCCTACCACGGCGCCGTACTGGCGGACTTGGCGGGCGCCGCGGCCTTCATCACCAAGGCCCGCATCGAGGGCCTGCGCGATACCGGCGCCGCCCTCAGCCCCTTCAACGCCTTCCTCATCCTCCTGGGCATCGAGACCCTGCACCTGCGAGTGGAGCGCCACGGCGAGAACACCCTGGCCCTGGCCCAGTGGCTGCAGAAGCACCCCAAAGTGGCCTGGGTGAACTACCCCGGCCTGCCCGACAGCGAAAACCACGCCATGGCGGTCCGGTACTTCCGCAAGGGCGCAGGCTTCGGCGGCATCCTCACCTTCGGCGTGAAGGGTGGGCTCGAGGCGGGCAAGGCCGTCATCGATGCAGTGCAGGTCTTCTCCCGCCTGGCCAATGTGGGCGATGCCAAGAGCCTCATCATCCACCCCGCCAGCACCACCCACCAGCAGCTGACGGCTGAAGAGCGCGTGGCCACGGGCGTCACCGAAGACCTCATCCGGCTTTCCGTGGGCCTCGAGCACATCGAGGATCTCATCGAGGACCTCAGCCTGGCCCTGGCGAAGGCCTAGCCATGCCGGTCAAGGTTCCCGATTCCCTGCCCGCCCGGGGCATTCTCGAGGCGGAAAACGTCTTCCTGATGGAGGAGCGCCGCGCCGACCACCAGGACATCCGCCCCCTCCGCATCGCCATCCTCAACCTCATGCCCACCAAGGTGGCCACGGAAACGCAGCTCCTGCGCCTGCTGGGGAACTCGCCCCTGCAGGTGGAAGTCACCCTGCTGCACATGGCGTCGCATGATTCCAAGAACACCTCCGCCGAGCACCTGCTGGAGCACTACGTGTCCTTCCAGGAGGTTCGGCACCAGTGCTTCGATGGGCTCATCGTCACAGGCGCCCCAGTAGAGACCCTGCCCTTCGAGGAGGTGGACTACTGGCCCGAGCTGGCGGAGTTGCTGGATTGGGCCCGCACGAATGTCTTCTCCAGCCTCTTCATCTGTTGGGGCGCCCAGGCGGGTCTCTACCGCTACTTCGACGTACCGAAGTACCCGCTGAAGGAGAAGATGTTCGGCGTCTTCCCGCACCGCCTGAAGACTCGCCACGAGCGCATCGTGCAGGGCTTCGATGACATCTTCTTCGCCCCCCACTCCCGCCACACCGAAACCCGCCGCGAGGACATCCTTGCGGAGCCCCGCCTGCTGCTGTTGGCCGAGTCCGACGAGGCCGGCGTGTACCTAGTGCAGTCCAGGGACCGCCGTCAGGTCTTTGTGACCGGTCACTCCGAGTACGACCCTTGCACTCTGCAGGGCGAATACACCAGGGACCGGGACAAGGGCCTGCCCATCGGCGTGCCCCAGAACTACTTCCCCGGCGACGACGCGACCCGGGAGCCTGAGGTGCGCTGGCGCAGCCATGCGAACCTCCTCTTCGCCAACTGGCTGAACTATTTCGTCTACCAGGAGACCCCCTTTGAGCTGGGCGCCCTCCCGGTGGAGGGAGAGCAGGCATGAGCTTGAAGATCCTCAAATTCGGCGGCAGCTCCGTGGGCAGCTCCGAGGCCCTGCGCCGGGCCGCGGCCATTGTGGCGTCGGAGCTGCCCCTGGGCGGCCTGGTGGTGGTGTCCGCCCTGAAAGGCACCACGGACCGCCTCTTGGAGGGCTGCGCGGCGGCCGGTCGGGGCGACCTTCCCGAGGCCCTGCGGGTCCGCCAACTCATCCAGGACCGCCACGCCGAGGTGGCCGGGGAGTTGGGCTTCCAAGCCGAAGTCGAGGAGGTCTGGACCGCCCTCTTCGCCCGACTGGAGCAGCTGCTCACGGGCATGGCCATGCTGGGCGAGGCCACGGCCCGGGGCCGGGACGCCGTCCTGGCCGTGGGCGAGACCCTCTCCGCCCACTTGGCAGCCCAGGTCTTCGGCGCCCAGTTCCAGGACGCCCGCGAGGTCATGAAGACCGATGCCCGCTTCGGCAAGGCCCGTCCCCGGCTGGAGGAACTGCGCCGTGCGGGCAGTCCCTGGCGCGAGGCCCTGGCCGGGGGCGCCCTCTGGGTCACCCAGGGCTTCCTGGGCAGCTCTCCTGAGGGCATCACCACCACCCTGGGGCGGGGCGGTTCGGACACCAGCGCCAGCCTCCTGGGCGAGGCGCTGGATGCGGAAGAGGTCCAGATCTGGACCGATGTGGATGGTGTCCTCAGCGCCGACCCCAGTCTGGTGCCCGAGGCCCGGCCCATCGCCCAGATGAGCCTGGGTGAGGCTGAGGCCCTCAGCGCCTTTGGGGCCAAAGTGCTCCATGCGGACTCCCTGGCCCCCGGCGGCCGCGCGGGCTTCCGCCTGGTGGTGGCCAACACCCTGCGCCCCGGTGCCTCCCGCACGGTCATCCTGCCCGTGCCCCCGGACCGACCCGCGGGGGCCGTCACCTCCGTGGCCTACAAGGAGGGCATCAGCCTCCTGCGTTTTCCGGCCTCCGAGGGCCTGGAGCCTCCCCTGGAAGCGGCCCGGGATCTGGAAGAGGCCGGGGCCCTGCGTTTCGGGCTCATTTCCAGCCCCGCAGGCACCCTGCTGGCCGTGCGCCCCGAGACCCATGCGGCCGCAGAAGTACTGGGCTCCCTGGCGGCTTCGGGCATCGCCTGCGAGGCGGGCTGGGCCGTGGTGGCCCTGGTGGGGGAGGGCCTGCGGAAGGACCCCGTGGCAGCCCTGCGCCACCTGGGAGCCCTGGGCCAGGTGCCCGTGGGCGGGCTGCTCACGGGCAGCAGCACCGTCTCCATCGCCTTCCTGGTGCCCGAGTCGCGGCTGGGGGAGCTCATCCCCCGCCTCCACGACCGCTGCGTCCTGCACCTGGCGGATCAGGGCTGAGCGGTCTGCTGCAGCAACCAGGCCTTGAGCCTGGAATGAAACTGATCGGGATTTTCCAGGTCACCCGCCCGCAGGCGCGCCGGATGGTCGGGGTCGCCCACAGCCACGGTGGGGTTGGTCGAGGTGCTGGGCAAGGGCTGACCCGTGGGCTTGGCCAAGGGGGCGATCTGGCGATCGGCCGGCCCACCCGCTGAGTTCCGCCGCTGATCCCCCTTCTCCACCCAGCCCATGTTCTTCTCCCGTAGAATCTAAAAGATAGGTCATTCCATTCCGCATGCCACCACCCAACCCAAGGGTCCAGGAGGGCACATGTCCCGCAGCATCCTCATCACTGGCGCCTCCCGCGGAATTGGTCGGGCCTGTGCCCGCCACTTCGCCCAGGCGGAATCTGCCCATTTGGTGTTGCTGGGCAGGGACCTGGAGGCCCTGGCGGAAACGGCCCGGATGGTCCACGAGGCTGGGGGAACCGCGGAGTGGCATGGGGCTGATGTGACCGACCGGGCCCGCCTGGCGGAGATCGCCCGCGGGTTGAAGCCCCTGGACGGCCTGGTGGCCGCGGCGGGCATCTCAGGGATGACCCCCGTGGACCAGGACTCGGATGCTTACTTCGACGAGATCCTCGCCGCAGACCTGACAGGCCCCTGGAATACGGTTCGCGCCTTCCTCCCCCGCATGCGGACCCCGGGCCGGATCGTCCTGGTAGCCAGCGTCCTGGGCCGCTTCGGCGTGCCCGGCTATGGGGCCTATTGCGGCGCCAAGCACGGCCTCATCGGACTGGCCAAGGCCCTGGCCCTGGAGCTCATCGACCGAGGCATCGTGGTGAACTCTGTGGCTCCGGGTTGGGTGGACACCCGCATGGCCACTGAGGGCATCCGCCAGATCGCGGCAGCCACGGGCCAGACCGAAGCAGCCTTCCGTGCCCAGGCCGAGGCGGCAGTTCCCGTGAAGCGCTTCTTCCAGCCCGGGGAGATAGCCCTGGGCGTGGCCTGGCTGCTCAACCCCGGCAACACCATGCAGGTGGGCCAGTGCCTGGACCTGGATGGCGGGGTCGTGCAGTCCTAGCCGCCCGGCACGGTTGGACAACCTCCTACCTCTGCGGCCAACCCTGAAGGAAGGTCATAAATTCACCTGCCGGGATTGCTTTGGACCAGTGGAACCCCTGGCCCAAGTCGCAACCCATGGCTTCCAGGCGCTTCAAAGTGGGGCCATCCTCGATGCCTTCGGCCACGGTGCCCAGGTGGAGGCTCTTGGCCATCTGGATGACAGCCAGCACGAGGGCCTCGTCCTGGGGGCCCTGGGTGAGGCGTTTCACGAAGGACTGGTCGATCTTGAGGCGCTCCACCTCGAAGCGCTGCAGGTAACTCAGATTGGAATAACCGGTCCCGAAATCATCGATGGAAAAACTCAGCCCCATGGCCCTCAGATTGCGAAGTTTATGAGTGAGCGCCGGGGAATCATCGATCAGCATGGATTCCGTCAATTCCAGCTCGATGCAGGAGGCCGGAATGCCGGCCTCCGCGAGCGCCATGCGGACGGTGCTCTCCAGATCGTCGCGCTTGAACTGCACTGGTGAGAGGTTGACGGACATGACCAGGTCAAGCCCCTCTTCCCGCCACTTCCGGGCCTGCCTGCAAGCTTCCTCCAGAGCCCACTTGCCGATCTCGCCGATCTGGCCTGAGCGCTCCGCGGCGGGAATGAACCTGTCGGGCAGGAGGAGACCCCGTTCCGGGTGATGCCAGCGGAGCAGGGCCTCGGCTCCGACGATGCGCCCGGAGCCGAGGTGGACCTGGGGCTGGTAATGAAGGACAAGTTCCTGCCGCTGCACGGCGGCGTGAAGACCCGAGGCCAGGTGGAGGTACTCCACCATCGTGGTGTTCATGCCGGGGTCGAAGAACCGAAAATGGTTCCGGCCTTGGGCTTTGGCCTGGTACATCGCCGTGTCGGCCTTCTGCAACAAGGTGTCGAAGTCCAGACCATCCTCGGGGTAGAGAGCCAGCCCCAGGGAGGCCGTCATGGGCACATCCATGCCCTGGACCCGAAAGGGTTCGGCCAGGGCGGCCATGATCCTGGTGGCTCCGGCGGCGGCTTCGTCCCCCGAAGGCAGATTCCCGAGGATCACCAGAAATTCGTCCCCAGCCTGGCGACACAGGGTATCCGCGGGATGCAGGGCGCCCTGGATGCGGTCCCTTGCGTCCAAAAGCAGTTGATCACCGGCGCGATGCCCAAGTGAGTCGTTGATGGTCTTGAAGTTGTCCAGGTCCAGATGCAGGATGGCGGCAAAGGAATCCGTTCGTTGAGCCTGGGAGATCGCCATCTGCAGGTAGTCCCGCCCAAGCACCCGGTTGGGCAGCCCGGTAAGGCCATCAAAGTTGGCCAGGAAGTCGATGTGAGCCTGGGACTGGACGACCCGGAGATTCTCCTCCTTCAACTGGACCAGAGTTCTGCGCAGATCCTGGGCCAGGACCCAGATGCCAAAGGCCGAACCCACGAGGACAGCGACCAGTCCCACGAGCATGCCGACCGTCACCTCCTGGACTACAAAGGTGTGCCATCCCTGCAAACTGGCGGCCAGGACCAGCCCCATGGCCAGCACCATGGTGGTGGCCAGGGCAGCGAAAAGCCGCCCGCTGCCCAGAATGGCGGCGAAGACCAGGATTCCCGGAAAGGCGAGCATGGCGCCATCATGGAGGCCCTGGAAGGTCCACATCATGGCGATGGTGAGCAGCGTGAGGGTCGCGAGGGTGAGGTTGGTCGCCACGACGAAGCGGCCCTTCCGCGCATACCCCAAGGCCGAGGCCAGCAGCAGGAGGCCGCTGCTGAGTTCCAGGACCGCTGGGACAAGCCCCTGAAGTAGGCAGATCACCCAATTGATCGCCAACACCGCTATCGAGACAGACTGGATCTGGATCAGCCTCCGCGTCAGTGTGACGGTCCCAGGGCCTGGAGCGGCTGACATGGTCAAGGTGGCATCCAGGGATCGGTTGAGCGGCCAGACTTCAAGCTGAAATCAGAGTGCAGAACCCTGCGGCGGGGCTACTGGACTTTCGGAGAAAGGGTATACCCGCTCAGCCTAACAGCGCCAGCCACGCACATTTGAAATTGGCGACTTTTGACCTGGCCTTCTGCCTGAATATAGCAATCAGACTGTTCAGCCCAGCAAACCCTTGAGAAGCCCCGCAAGGCCCGAGATAGGCTGATTCTCGCCACTGCCCACCCAGGAAGCCACGTGATTCCCGAGCCCTGCCTGCTGAAACTGGCCCAGGAGGCCCTCAATCCCACCCGGATGGTTCTGGATGAGGTTCATGGCCGCGCTCAGGAGGGCCGAACTCTGCCCTTCCTGGCCTGCGCCACCCTTGGCCTCCATTTGACCCACCAGCCCGCCGGCGATATCCATGAGACCCAAGGGATCCTCCATTGAAAGTAAGCCTCTAGTGTCCGGTGAGAGCAAACTTTCAACAAGCCACATTCCTCTTACATTATCTTACGTTTTGATTGAAAATTGATCATTCCATTCACTTGAAATGCGCCTGTCGTAAGGTTGAATGCTTTTTTTTCACCCTTTTTGGAGGTTGTTGTGATTCATTTCATTGGAACCCGCCACCTCGTTCGCAAGTTCTCGAACTGATGGGCCCCGTCCAGACCCTGGCCGCCATCCTCGGGCTCTCCACAGTCTCAGGCATCAACCTCTACCTCACGGTGTTCCTGGTGGGTCTGGCCCAGCGCCTGGGCTGGGTCCAGGGGTTGCCCTCGGATCTGGCCCTGCTCAGCCACCCCCTGGTGCTGGGCGCCTCGGCCCTCCTGTTCCTGCTGGAGTTCCTGGCGGACAAGATCCCCTTCGTCACCCCCATCTGGGATGGCATCCACACCTTCATCCGCCCAGTGGGGGGCGCCCTCCTGGCTCTGGGGGCGGCGGCTCAGCTGAACCCAGTGCTCCAGGTGCTGGCCACCCTCGCCGGGGGCACCATCGCCCTCAGCACCCACGGCGGGAAGATGGGCCTGCGGCTCCTGGCCCACACCGCACCGGAGCCCGCCACACACAGCCTCCTCAGCCTTGCCGAGGACCTGAGCGTCCTGGCCCTCCTGGCCCTGGCCTGGAAGCACCCCATGGTGGCTTTGCCCGTGCTGGGTCTCATCCTGCTGGCCACGGGGCTGCTGCTCCCCCTCCTGGCCCGAGCGCTGTTGCTGGTGGTCACGGGGCTCCGCGAGACCGTGCGGGGCTGGATGCGTTCGCAGCGGGAACCCCAGTTGCCAGTCTGGGTTCACCTGAAGGCCCTGGAACTGACCGAGGGCGGGCCCTCCAGGATCTCCCCTGCCTTTGCCCGCCAGATCAGCGGCGTGCCCCGTCTCCACCCGGTCTACCTGATGGAGACGGAAACCCACAGCCACCTGGTGTTCCGGCGGTGGTTCCGCACCCGCCACCTGGAATTCCCCCCAGGCCCCACGCGGATCATTCCCGGCCTCCTCTGGGATTCCCTGGTGCTCTGGCGGAAGGGCAAGCCCCAACTGCTGCTGGTGGTGAGGAACCGTCGCCAGCAGCGCGAGGCCTTCCAGCCCGGGGGCTGAGCTTTAAAGAACAGGGTGCCTTCTCTCCCGCGAACTTATGTCCCAAGCTGGATCCTGTCTGGAGTTCCCATGCGCAGATCCGTTTCTGCATTCACCCTCTGCTTCACGCTCTGCGCCCTGGTGGCAGCGCCCCCCAGGATCCGCCCCGCCCAGGCGGCGGAGTCTACGCTGGGCCTGGACCTCACCGGCATGGACCGCTCCGTGGCCCCCGGCGACAACTTCTTCGCCTTCGCCAACGGGACTTGGCTCAAGCAGACAGAAATTCCCGGGGACCTGGGCGCCTTCGGCGTGGATAACATGGTGGCGGACCTCACGGACCAGCGTACAGCCGACCTCATCAAGGCCGCCGCAGCTTCCAAGGCTCCAGTCGGCTCAGACCTTCGCAAGATCGGCGACTTCTATACCAGCTTCATGGATGAGGCCGCCATCGAGGCCCGGGGCCTTCGCCCACTGCAACCCGCCTTCAAGACCATCGCCGCCCTCCGCACCCGCCAGGACCTGGCCCGCTACCTGGGCACCACCCTGCGGGCGGATGTGGACGTGCTCAATGCCACCCGCATGGACACCACCAACCTCTTCGGGCTCTGGGTGGCCCAGGACCTGGACCAGCCCACCCGCTACGCCCCCTTCCTCCTCCAGGGGGGCCTGGGTCTACCGGAGCGCAGCTACTACCTGGACCCCGCCCCGGAGATGGCGACGCTCCGCACCCAATACACCGCCCACGTGGCCGCCATGCTGAAGCTGGCGGGGCTGATTGGCCCCGAAACCCGGGCCGCTGCAGTAATGGCCCTGGAGACCCGGATGGCCCAGGCCCATGTCAGCCGCGAAGAAACCGGCGATGTCCTGAAGGGCAACAACCACTGGCGGCGGGCAGACTTCCCCAAACGGGCCCCGGGCCTAGACTGGAAGGGCTTCTTCAAGGCCGCTGGGCTTCAACAGCCCGAGGTCTTCGTGGTCTGGCAGCCCCGGGCCATCACGGGCCTCTCGGCCCTCACGGCCGAGGTTCCCCTGAGCACCTGGCAGGACTACCTGACCTATCACGCCCTGCAGCAACGGGCCCGGGTGCTGCCCAAGGCCGTGGTTGACCAGGTCTTCTCCTTCTACGGCAAGGTTCTGAGCGGCACCAGCGTGCCCCGGGACCGCTGGAAGTACGGCGTGGCCCTCACCAACCAGGCCCTGGGCGAGGCGGTGGGCAAGGCCTACGTGGCCCGCTACTTTCCTGCCAGCGAAAAGGCCCGGGCCCAGGCCATGGTCTCCCACATCATCGAGGCCTTCGGCAGCCGCATTGACCACCTGGACTGGATGTCCCCCACCACCAAGGCCATGGCGAAGGCCAAGCTGGCCACGCTCAAGGTGGGCGTCGGCTACCCGGACCGCTGGCGCGACTACCGTGGCCTGAAGGTGCTGCCGAAGGATGCCTTCGGCAACGCACTGCGAGGCGAGCTGTTCGAGTACACCCGCAACCTGCGAAAGCTGGGCCGCCCCATCGACCGCACGGAGTGGGTCATGTCGCCCCAGACCGTGAACGCCGTGAACCTGCCCGTCATGAACGCCCTCAACTTCCCGGCCGCCATCCTCCAGCCGCCCTACTTCGATCCCCAGCGCCCCGTGGTGATGGACTACGGCGCCATCGGCGCGGTCATCGGCCACGAGATCAGCCACAGCTTCGACGACTCGGGTTCCCTCTTCGACGCCTCGGGCAGGCTCCACAACTGGTGGACCCCGGAGGACCTGCAGCACTTCCAGGCCTCCGCCAACCAACTGGTGAAGCAGTACGATGCCTACGAACCCCTCCCGGGCCTGCATCTCCACGGGCGCCAGACCCTGGGCGAGAACATCGCCGACGTGGCCGGCCTAGCCGCCTCCTACGACGCCTATCGCCTCTCCCTGGGCGCCAAGCCAGCGCCTGAGGTGCAGGGTCTCACTGGCGACCAGCAATTCTTCATCAGCTACGCCCAGAGCTGGCGCGAAAAGGCCCGGGAGCCATTCCTACGCCAGCAGGTTCTCACCGATGGCCACGCTCCAGCCGCCTACCGGCCCCTCACGGCCCGCAACCTGGATGCCTGGTACACAGCCTTTCAGGTCAAGCCTGCGCAGGCCTTGTACTTGGCCCCCGCGGAGCGGGTCAGGATCTGGTAGCAGGACCTTACTGAGCCCGCAACGGGTAGGGAGGACGGACCAGCTTCTGAGGCGGATGCGCCTTCAGCTCCGCCTTCATCAGCTCGATGGCCTTCTCCAGCTGGGGATCGTGACCCGCGATGACATCCTTGGGCAGCTGCTCGACCTCGATGTCCGGCGCCACACCCTCGTTCTCCACCACCCAGCCCTTCTCGGTCCAGATGGCCAGGTTCGGGGCCGTGATGTTACCCCCATCCATGAGGGTCGGGAAACCGAGGATGCCCACGAGGCCGCCCCAGGTGGGACGGCCCACCAGGGGACCCAGCCCAAACTTGCGGAACATCCAGGGCAGGAGGTCCCCGCCGGACCCTGCGGTTTCATCCACCAGCATCACCTTGGGTCCCTGGATGGAGGCCTGGGGCGACTTCAGGTCCTGGCCATAGCGCATGGCCCAGTTGGCGATGAAGGGGCGGCGCAGCAGATCGATGTAGTAGTCGGCCACTTGGCCACCGCCGTTATAGCGCTCGTCGATGATGATGGCGTCCTTCTGCGCCTGCGGGTAGAAGTAGCGCTTGAAGTAGGTGTGGCCGAGGCTCGTCGTGTTGGGCACGTAGACGTAGGCCACGCGGCCGTCCGTGGCCTCCCTCACCTTCCGGAGGTTGCCCTCCACCCAGTCGCGATTGCGGAGGCCGGTCTCGCTGGCCACCGGCACCACCGTCACCCTGCGGGCCCCCTTGCCGGAGGGATCGCTGCCGAGGCTCAGCTCCACCAGCTTCCCCGCGCTGCCTTCGAGGCGGGCATACACGTTTTCTGGCGCTTTCAGGTCGCGTCCGTTGATAGCCAGCAGGTATTCGCCGACCTGGGCGTTCACGCCGGGTTCGGTCAGAGGTGACCGGAGCTCGGGGTTCCAGTTGAGGCCCCCAAAGATCTTCGCGAGCCGGTAACGGCCCTGAGTCACCTCCAGGTCCGCCCCCAGCAGGCCGCCCGGCACGGCCTTGCCCGTCTCCGGAAGATCACCCCCGCCCCCGCGGTGGTGGCCCACCGCAAGCTCCGAGCACATCCACTGGATCACGCGATTGAGGTCCGCCCGGTTGGCCAGGTCCGGCAGGAAGGCAGCGTATTTGGCCTTCAGGCCCTTCCAGTCGGCGCCATGCATGTTGGGGGCGTAGAAGAAGTCCCGGTTGATGCGCCAGACCTCGTCCAGGATCTGCGCCCACTCCTGCCGGGGCTCGACCTTCACCTGCAGGCCCTCCAGGGCCACCTTGCCTTTGCCTGGCTCCGGTTTACCGGAGGTGGGGATGACCACGGCCACCTCCTTCAGCCGGTATGCGAGCTTCTTGCCGTCAGCCGACAGCTTGAACCAGGTGGCCTTGTCCACCAGCTGGGTCTCCTCCCGTTTCTTCAGGTCGAAGCGGCAGAGCGCCATGGGCTCCTCCGCGTTGAAGCGGTTGGCGCCGCCGCTCTGCTTGAGGTAGAAAAGCGATCCTTCCTCGCCGGCGGTAAGGCCCACAAAGTAGGCCTGTTTCGCAGCCTCGATGGGGATGATGCGCTCGGCTAGGCCCTCAAAATCGATGCGGACTTTGACCTCAGCCTTGGCGGCCTTCTCATCCCCGGCCTTTGCGGGAACCGGCTCCTCGTCACTCTCCTTGGAGAGCGGCGAAGGGGTGTCCTTGGCCAACACCATCAGGTAGAGGTCCCCACGCATGAGGGCATCGGCATTGGACTGGGCGAACCAATCTCGGACGGGGCCAGCCTCGGTGCTGGCGGTGAAGTAGAGGTACTTCCCGCTGCGGTCGAAGACGGGCTCGCCCGCATCAGCTAGCCCATCCGTGAGCGCCGTGGAACGGTCTGCCTCGACCGAATAGACATGAATGGCCTGCATGCCGGATTCAGAGTTCCGCGTATAGGCGAGGAAGCGGGAATCGGGTGACCAGTTGTGGGTGAGCGTGGTCGAGGGCATGTAGAGGAGCTCGCTGGACACGCCCTTCGTGGCCCCGGTCCCGAGGTCCAGCACATAGAGCCTCTGGGCGTTGTCCGTGTAGGACATCTTTTTCCCGTCCGGTGACCACTTCAGATCCTCGTAGAAGCCCGCCCCCTTCAAGGCGAAGGTACGGACCTCGCCCTTGCCGTCCTGCCCCTGCACTTTCAGGACGTACTCGCCCCCGGCGTCTGAGAGGTAGGCGATGTCCTTACCGTCCGGCGACCACACGGGGGAGCGCTCGTGGACACCCGGCGTATTGGTGAGGTTGCGGGAATCGCCCTTCTCCGCGGGCACGCTCAGGATGTCGCCCCGGAAGGCCACCGCTAGGCGGCTGCCCGAGGGGGAAAGATCGAGATCCTCGAGCCAGCGGGTGCCCGTAGCCCAGCGACTCCGGGTCTCCGGCAGGTCCGCGGCCACGGCTACCTTGATGCGGGTGCTGGCCCCCGACGCAGGATCGAAGCGGTGCAGCCAGCCCGCCTGCTCGTAGACGATCTGCCCGGCCCCCTTGCTGGCCGCCTGAATGGGGAAGTCCTTGTGCTGCGTGAGCTGGACCACCTGCTTCGAGGCGAGGTCATAGCTGAAGAGGTTGAATTCGCCCGCCCGATCGGACACGAAGTAGACCTTGTCCCCGATCCACATGGGGTCGATGTCGTTGCAGCGGCCCTCGGGTTGGGGGATCTGCACCACCTCGTGGTCCTTGGTCCGGTAGATCCAGAGTCGGGAGGCCTCACCGCCGCGATAGTGCTTCCACTGGCGGAAGGCGTCCGTCAGGGGGTTGTAGACGATGTGGCTTCCATCCGGCGAATAGCTGGCCCGGGCGGCGTTGGGGATGGGCAGCCGGATGGGCATGCCGCCCTCCAGGGACACCGTAAACAGCTGGGTGAACCGGGTAGTGTGCACTGCGCGACCTGAGGTGAAGAGCACCGCCTTGCTGTCGGGCGTCCAGTCCTGCACCAGGTCGGCGCCGGGGTGCCAGGTCAACCGCCGAGGCTCGCCTCCCGCGGCGGGAATGGCCCACACGTCCACGTTCCCATCCTGGTTGGAGGAGTAGGCGATCCAGCCGCCATCCGGGCTGAAGCGCGGCGTGCCCACACAGCCACCGCGGGTGGTGAGGCGCCGAGCGGGACCCCCGTCCGGTGAGCAGGTCCACAGATCACCGGCATAGAAGAACGCCACCTGCCTGGCGCTCAGCGCGGGAGCGGCGAGCAGGCGGGTGTCCTGGAGATCCACCGCCCGGATGGGCTGGGCCAGACCAGCGGCCAGCACCAGGACCAGGGGGCTCAGGAATGCGGATCGAGGGGTCATAGGGACTCCTTCCATAGTGTGACGAGGTATGTGGACCCCCTCCACCATGGTCCTGGTTCCGCAGACGGTCAAGGCGCCTGCGTTCAGGCCCGGTAGCTAGGCTACGATGAGCCCTGCTCTGGAGATCCCATGCCCCTGCTCGACGCGTCCCGCAGCATCCTGGTGGTCATCGATCTCCAGGGCAAGCTCGTCCACATGGTGCACCGGCCCGGTCTGGTGCTGGAGGCCTCCCGCCGCCTGCTGCGCCTGGCGGACCTCTTCGCCGTGCCCGTGGTGCTCACAGAGCAGTACCCCAAGGGCATCGGCCCCACGGAGGCCAGCATCCGAGAGGCTTTTGACGGCCTCGCCACACCCAAGTTTTTCCTGGAGAAGACCGCCTTCGGCTGCTGCGGCGATGCGGGCTTCGAAACCCTGCTCCAACAGGCGCGGCCAGGTCTGGCTCCGCAGCAGCGCCAGATCGTCATCGCCGGCATTGAGACGCATGTCTGCGTCCTGCAGACCGTCCTGGAGTTGTTGGCCTCGGAGCACGAAGTCCACCTTTGCTGGGATGCCATCAGCGGTCGGGGCGTGGAGTACCGCCAGCATGCCCTGGAGCGCATGGCCGCCGCCGGGGCCACGATCACCAATCACGAGTCCGTGGCCTTCGAGTGGGCCCGGGATAAGCAGCACCCCCAGTTCAAGGCGCTGTCGGCGCTCATGAAAGAAGGCCAGCCCCAGGGCTGAGACCCCTTCATGCCCCGCATCCAAGGCCTCGCCGTCCCCGCCCTCTTCCCGGAATCCGGGGCGGTGTCCGTCATGCTCTTCGGCGAGGCCCCGGGCCCCCGCGGGGCGGACCAGTCCCGTATCCCCTTTTGGGGGGACGGCGCGGGTATCACAGTCTTCCGGGCCCTGGTGGCCACGGGCCGCGCCGAGGTACCAGAGGCTGCCTGGGAGGACTGGGATGGCACCCGCTTCCACAGCCTGGGCCTGGCGCCGCGCCTCCACGGCACCGCCCTCAGCAATGCCTACCCCGCTTGCCCCACCAAGGATGGTGAGCATTTCCACGCGCCCTCAAACCGGGATCTCCTGGACCCCGTCAACCTCTCCAGGCTGCGGACCGAGTTGGCCCGGGCCCAGCCCGGGCGGGTCATCGCCTTCGGCAAGCGCGCCGAGTGGGTGCTGGCCCGTCTGCCCGAGGCAGCGGGTTTCGACCTCCAGGCCCTCCCCCACCCCAGCGCCCAGGGCTTGTTGCAGGGGGCCCCGAACCGGGGCAAGGGACTGAAGCTCCAGGATCTCCGCGAGGCCTGGCAGGAACGCCTGGTGGGCCTCCTACACGATTCTTAACAATTCTTAACAGCCGCCCCCTAGGCGGCCGTACTACTCTGAACCCATCCCATCGGGGATCTTTCACAGCCGGAGATGCCATGTCCTTCGCCCGTCGTATGCTACTGCCCCTATGCGGGGCTCTGGCCTTCACCCTGGTGGCCGGGGAAACCCCGAAGCCCGCTCTGGCTCCCGCGAAAAAGGCCGCCAAGGCTACGAAGGCAGCCCCTCTATCGGCTCCGGTGAAGGTCACGAGCGTCGAGGGCATCACCGAATACCGGCTGGGCAACGGCCTGCGGGTACTGCTCTTCCCCGATGCCAGCAAGCCCGCCATCACCACCAACATCACCTACATGGTGGGCTCGCTCAATGAGGTCTACGGCGAGACCGGCATGGCCCACCTGCTGGAGCATCTGGTCTTCAAGCCCAGCAAGAATTTCAGCGGCAAGGACGGCAAGCTCACGCCGGTGCAGGCCCTCAACAAGGTCGGCGCCCGCTTCAATGGCAGCACCTGGAATGATCGCACCAACTACTTCGTGACCTTTCCCGCCAGCGACGAGAACCTCAAGCTCATGCTCGACCTGGAAGCTGACCGCATGGTCAACGCCAACATCGACGCCAAGGACCTCTGGGATCCCAAGGAGCAGAAAGGCGAGATGACCGTTGTCCGCAACGAGATGGAGGGCGGCGAGAACGAGCCCCTGCGCGTCCTCATGCAGCGCGTCATGTCCGCCGCCTACCAGTGGCACAACTACGGCCATGACACCATCGGCGCCCGGGCGGATGTGGAGCATGTCAACATCGCGCACCTCCGCGCCTTCTACGAGAAGTTCTACCAGCCCGACAACGCCACTTTCGTGGTGGCCGGCAAGATTGACGAGGCCAAGACCCTTGCCCTCGTGAACGAGATCCTGGGCCGCATCCCCCGCCCCACCCGCACCATCGAAAAGAACTGGACCCTGGACCCCGCCCAGGATGGCGAGCGCCAGGTGACCGTCCGCCGCGTGGGCGATGTGCAGGCCTTGGTGGCCGCCTACCATGTGCCTGCGGCCACGGATCCCGACTTTGCCGCCCTGGACATCTTCGGGCAGATCATGGCCGACACTCCCTCGGGTCGCCTGCATAAACTGCTGGTGGACACCAAGAAGGCCGCCTTCGTCTTCCCCTTCGTCCACGCCAGCCGTGAACCGGGCCTGGCACTCTTCGGCAGCCAGCTTCCCAAGGCCACGAACCTCGACGAGGCCCGCACCGCCCTCCTGGCCACCCTCGAAGGCGTGGCCGCCCAGCCCCTCACGGACGAAGAAGTGGCCCGCGCCAAGCAGCAGCTTCTCAAACAGGTGGACCTCACCCTCAATGACAGCGGCCGCCTGGGTATCGGGCTTTCCGAATACATCGCCCTGGGTGATTGGCGCCTGTTCTTCCTCCAGCGAGATCGTATCAAGACCGTGACCACAGCTCAGGTGCAGGCTGCCGCCACCAAGTACTTCCGCCAGACCAACCGCACCGTGGCCCAGTTCATCCCTGCGGAGAAGGCGGATCGTGTAGAGATCCCCGCCATCGTCGAAGCCGCTTCCCTGGTGCAGGACTACAAGGGCAACGTGAAGCTGGCCGAGGGCGAGGTCTTCGACGCCTCCCCCGCCAATATCGATGCTCGCACCCGCACCTTCAGCACCCCCGCCGGTCTCAAGGTGGCCCTGCTCTCCAAGAAGACCCGCGGGGAGACCGTGAGTGCCTCCCTGTCCCTGCACTTTGGGTCCGAAGCCAGCCTCATGGGCAAGGACGAGATCGGTAGCCTCACAGCTTCCATGCTCCTGCGCGGCTCGACGAAGCACAGCCGCCAGCAGATCGAGGACGCCCTGGACAAGCTGAAGGCCCAGGTCTCCATTCAGGGCAGCACCGAGAGACTGACTGCCTCCATCACCACCACCCGCCCCAACCTCCCCGAGGTGCTGAGCCTCCTGACGGAAGTCCTGCGCAGCCCGGCCTTCGATGCTGAAGAGTTCGGCAAGCTGGTGAACGAGCAACTGGCCGGCCTGGACAAGGCCAAGAACGATCCCCAGGCCAAGGCCAGCAATGCCTTCCAGAAGCACCAGAGCCCCTACCCGGCGGGCCATCCCCGCTACGCCGGCACTATCGAGGAGAGCATCGCCCAGATCAAGGGACTCAAGGTCGAGGATGCGAGGACCCTCTACCAGGCCTTCTATGGTGGCACTGGGGAGCTGGCCCTGGTGGGCGACTTCGATGACAAGGCCGTGGAGGCCCAGGTCCGGCAGTTGCTCGGAGACTGGAAGGCCAAGGAACCCTTCACGCGCATTCCCGACCGCCTGAAGGAGGGTCTCAGCCCCCTCGACGCCAAGCTGGAGACGCCCGACAAGGCCCAGGCCTTTTTCATCGCGGGCCAGCCCCTAGCCATCAAGGACACCGATCCCGATTACCCCGCCATGCTCCTGGGCAACTACCTGCTGGGCGGCGGTGCCATGAACAGTCGCATCGCCAACCGCCTCCGCCAGAAGGATGGCCTTTCCTATGGTGCCGCTTCCCAGTTCCAGGCCGGTAGCCTGGACGCGGTGGGCGGCTGGGTGGCCTACGCCATCTATGCCCCAGAAAACTTGGACCGCCTAGTCGCTGGCTTCAAAGAGGAGGTCGCCAAGGCCCTGAAGGATGGCTTCACCGCCGAGGAGATCCAGGCCGCCAAGACCAGCTGGCTCCAGGGCCAGGCCTCTAGCCGCGCCCAGGACCGGGAACTGGCCGGACGTCTACGGAGCAACCTCTTCATCGGGCGCAACCTGGCCTTTTCGGCCGATCTGGAGAAGAAGGTCCAGGCACTGGGCAACGAGGAGATCCTCAGTGCTCTGCGGAAGCGTCTTGACCCCGCGAAGTTCAACTACGCGGTCGCCGGTGACTTCGCCAAGGGCGCCAAGAAGTAGTCCCATCCTGAACAAAAAGGGGAGCGGCTCGGGCCGCTCCCCTTTTCATTATGATTTTCGCTAGAGAGGAATTATTTAACGGCGCCCGGCAGAGTTGGGGTGTGCTCAATCTTCACAGCCTGCAGGGATTCTGGATCCAAACCCAGAGATCGGAGAATCGTCGGAGCCACCTGCGTGGTCTGCACCATGGCATGGATGCGCTGCGTGTTCAGGTGGGGCATGGAGAGCAGCAGGGCCACGTGGGTGTCATCCTCGGAGGAGCCGCCGTGCTCTGCGATCTTGGAGCCGCCCGTATAGATCACACCGGTGCTGGAATAGACGATGATGTCAGGCGTCCGGCTATCGGTGATGGGATTCCTGTACTTAGTGGTGATGTCGGCACCGGCGGAAATCCGGGCGATACCCAGGGCCTTTCGGCTGGTGGGGGTATCCAGGGCGGCGACCGCGGCAGCCGTCTGGCTCTGGTCCTGGAGCCAGATCATGCAGAAGTCATCGGCCATGTGAAAGGCCTCGGGGGTTCCGGCAGCAGCCAGGATCGAGGAATAGAGACCATCATCGATGCGGCTGACGGCGTTCTGATCCACGGGTGACTGACCGTGCTTGGCGGAGACAACCACCAGCGTGGATTCGTAAAGCCCCTGGTCCTGCAGGGCTTCAACCATCTTCCCCAAGCTGCTGTCGACGAAGTCCAGCGATGACTCGAGGCCCGCGCTGGGATTGGCCAAGGCATCGGTGTAGCCATTGTGGGCCAGTTTCTGCCCCACGCTCACAGCCTGGAAGTTCATGCCGAAGATGACCGGAACACCGGGATGGGTGGTACCTGTGTGGTCCTTCCCGTGTATTTGACGGAGGACGGCATTCACCTTCAGGTTGTCGTAGAACTGGACCCCATTGATGGTTCCGGTGTAGTCCTTCCCTGGCGTCGCAGGATTGGGGGCGTTGATCTCAGGCGTGTAGAGGTCATCAATGCCCTTGCCTGAGGGACCACTGAGCATTTCGTAGGCGGGGTGCTTATCCGTCCAGGCAGTTCGGAGCCCGGCCTGATGGATGACTTCAAAGATCGTATTCACCCTCAGATGGTTATGGGGCCAAACGGGCTTCTTCGTGAGGGGGTCCAGAGGCAGGGCGCTGACATCGATGGCCGAGACGCCGGCATAGGTGGTGGGGTCGCCCAGAAAGTTCGGGAAGCCTTTGTCGATGTTCTCGGCGAACTGGACCTCCGTGCCAGGGACGTTGGCCTGTCCGCCAGCAACCTGCTGGGGAGAAGGGAGCAGGGACCGGTCCCACTTGTCGTCGTAGAAGATACCCGTGCTGTAGGGGGTGCCACCCGCTGTCAGGGCCAGGATGCCCGGGAAGGAGTCCGAAGGCGTGGGGGTGTACGCGTTGGTGTAGGTCAGGCCGTGCCCAACCAACCCGGCCAAGGCCGAGTGAGGGTGAGTCGCCACGTACTTGTCCAGGTCCACCGCATGGAGGCCATCCACGCTGATGAGCAGGACGCGGCGCGCCTGGAGTGGGTGATGGGATTCGTTGGCTTCTGCCTGTGCCATGAGAGGGGTAGTCCCCACCATGGAAAGGCCGAGCAGCAGACCGAGCATGGTATTTCGAAGCGGCATGGAGTCCTCCTTGGACTGAGGGTCTCAAGGTCGGTCTTCGGCAAGAACGGAGCGTGTCTAGCTTGTTAAAGGTGTGGAAACAGATTTCATGATGTTGGTTAAAAATCGACTATATGACAATTTTAGTAATGTTTGCCCCCTGTAAGGATTTCTTGAAGTTGTCAAGATTACGATTGGTAAGAAACAGCTTTTCGTGCTTAGCTGGTTGTCCGCTTGGCGTTTGCAAGGACGTGGGGCGATGACGGAGGGCGTTGCCATGGCACGCATCGAACGAGAGTGGTTGGCGGAACATGAGGGCACGGCCCTGGCTTCCGAACTGCACAAGACCATGGTCATCAGCCACCGGCAGGCCAAGGGCTTCCTGGATGGCGGCTGCGTCAGTGTCAACGGCGAGGTCATCACCAAGCACGGCTTGCGCATGAAGGTGGGCGACAAGGTCGGGGTGATCTTCGATTCCGAGCGCACCTACGATGTGATCCCCCCCAAGAACAAGCTGCAGGCCAGTCCCTTCGAGACCCTCTGGGAGGACAATCACCTTCTCTTCGTCTACAAGCCTGCGGGCCTCCTGACCGTGCCCGCCGAGACCGGCTCTGAGCCCAGCCTGGCCGAGGCCATCACCGAGTCCTACCGGCGCCGCGGCTTCAAGCGCTTCAACCTCTTCATCGTCCACCGCCTGGATCGCTTCACCAGTGGCGTCCTGGTCTTCGCCAAGACCCCCGAGGCCCTGCACGGCCTCAAGAAGCACTTCGAGCTGCACCGCCTCCAGCGCGTCTACTTCGCGGTGCTGGTGGGCGAACTGCCCGAGAACAGCGGCACCCTGGCGGGCCACCTCATCGAGCACGCCAAGTCCCTCAAGATGTCCGTGGCCACGGCCCGCAAGGGTCCCGGCGGCGGCAAGCGCATGCCCGCGGGCGCCAAGGAAGCCGTCACTCACTACCGCGTCGTGGAGCGCCTGCCCGGCCACACCATCGTGGAAGTGAAGCTGGAGACCGGCCGCCGCAACCAGATTCGTGTGCAGTTCGCGGACCGCGGCTTCCCCCTCCTGGGTGACCAGGTCTACGGCACCGAGAGCCCCATCCTTGATCGCCAGGCCCTCCACGCGGAGCTGCTGGGCTTCAAGCACCCCATCACCGAGGAGCAGGTCACAGTCACGGCCCCCATGCCTGCGGACATGGAAGCAGCCCTGAAGGTCCTGCGCAATGCCGCCCGGATGCAGCGCGCCGCCACCGGCGCCAAGGGCGAGGAGGGCATTTTCAAGCCCGCCGAATCCCCTGATCACAAGGCCAAGCGCGTGGCCCGCGGCAAACGCTATGAGGAGCTCACCGCCGGCCAGGATCGGCCCAGCCGTCTCCGCAGCGGTGGTAGCGACGATCGGCCAGCCCGCCCCCGCCGCGAAGAAGGTGACCGTCCCCACCGCGCTGCCGGTCCTTCGGATCGCCCCAGCCGTCCCCGCAGCGCCGAGGGCGAAGAGCGGCCCCGCCGCAGCTTCGGCTCCGACGAGCGTCCGGCCCGTCCTCGCCGTGAAGAGGGCGACCGTCCTCACCGCGCCGCCAGTCCTGCGGATCGTCCCAGCCGTCCCCGCAGCGCCGAGGGCGAAGAGCGACCCCGCCGCAGCTTCGGCCCCGCAGATCGCAGTGAGCGGCCCCGCCGCGAGGATGGTGCCGTTCGTGCCCCCCGCGCTGCCGGCCCCACCGATCGGCCCAGCCGCCCCCGCAGCACTGAAGGCGAAGAGCGGCCCAAGCGCAGCTTCGGTCCCGCGGATCGCAGCGAGCGGCCCCGCCGCGAAGACGGTGCCGCTCGTTCCCCCCGCGCTGCCGGGCCCACCGACCGACCCAGTCGTCCCCGCAGCGCCGAAGGAGAAGAGCGGCCCAAGCGCAGCTTCGGCCCAGCGGATCGCACCAACCGGCCCCGCCGCGAGGATGGCCCTTCGGATCGGCCCAGCCGTCCCCGCACTGCCAGCGACCGTCCCTCGGGCCCCCCCAAGGGGCCTGGCGCCAAGCCTGGATTCAGACCGGGTGCCAAAGCCGGTGCCAAGCCGGGGGGCAAGTTCGCGCCCCGGGGCGCAGGCAAGCCCAAGCCACGGAAACCCTAGTCGTTTTCAAGTCATCCCAGGTTCCATGCGCGCCATCCTCGGCCTCCTCCTGCCCTTGAGCCTCGCGGCCCAGGGGACGGGAGTGGAGCTGAGCCTGGACCTGCACCCGCGCCTGGGCTCGGATCCCCTGGCGGCCATCACGCTGATCCAATCCGACAGCTGGAACGGACTGCTGCTGGGCAGTCCCACTGCACCCCTGAAACAGAGCCGCCAAACCACCCCAGGGAAAACCGTGGAAGTCTGGGACTTCGCGCTCCATGAATCGCCGCTGGGTATGGGCTTCCGCCTGCTGCGCTCCGACCTGCGGGAGAAGCTGAGCCGGGCCTGGGAGGCCCCGCCGGTCAAACATCAGAGCCTGGAACTGAACGACTTCATGCAGTCGGACCCTTCCAATCCACAGGAACTGGACCTGACCCGCGTCCGGTCCATGCAGGAGCGCTTCAACCGCTTGCCCCCGAGTGGATCTCCGGTCACGAACCGGCCCTAGATTAGCTACAGGTGCTCCGAGTAGAGCTGTTCCAGAGTCTCCGCCAGATCCAGATCCCGCTGAGTAACCCCCTTGCTCACATAGGTGGTGAGCACTGCCACCACCCAGCGGTAGCCCAGCGTCAGGTCCGGATGGTGGTCAACCTTTTCCGCGTGTTCGGCCGCCGCCACCACGAAACCCAACCCCCGGGCGTAAGCTGAGAAGGCGAAACGGCGCCGCAGGGTCAGCCCATGGGAATCCCCCTGGGCCACCCACTCGGGATGCTGCTCCATAAAGCCTTCCAGGGCCTCGGGACTGACCAGATCCTTGGACATAGGTACTCCTGTCAGGCATCCTAAGCCGTTCTCTTCGAGTTGTGTCATGACCTTCCACCCCTCCCCCCTACTCGGCCGCACCGCCTTCGTCACCGGATCCTCCCGGGGCATCGGACGGGCCATCGCCCTGGAACTGGCCCAGTGGGGCGCCGACGTGGTGGTCCATGCGCAAAAGAACCTGGCCCTGGCCGAAGGCACTTCGGCCGAGATCCGGGCCATGGGGCGCCGCTCCATCGCCCTGCTGGCGGACGTCAAGGTGAAGGCGGAACTGGAAGCCGCCGCAGACCGCGTGAAGACGGAGCTGGGGCCCGTGGACATCCTCGTGAACAATGCCGGCACGCGCCGGGACGGTCCCTTCATCCTCATGGGGGACGAGAAGTGGGAGGAGGTCATGAATGTGAACCTCCGAGGCACCGTGTATGCCACCAAGGCGTTCGTGCGGGGCATGATGACGCGCAAGTGGGGCCGCATCGTGAACATCGTCAGTCCCACGGGCATCATCGGCATGGCAGGCCAGACCAACTATGGGGCCAGCAAGGGCGCCATCATCTCGCTCACCCGCAGCCTCGCCCGCGAGATGGCACCCTTCGGCGTGCTGGTGAACGCCGTGAATCCGGGCTTCATCCACACCGAGCTGACGGCGGATGTCTCCGAAGAGGCCAAGCGGGACCTCTTGGCCCCCACCATCCTCAAGCGCGAGGGCGAGCCCGAAGAAGTCGCCAGCGTGGTGGCCTTCCTCTGCTCCGACTGGTCCAGCTACATGAGCGGCCAGATCGTGAACGTGGATGGCGGGCTCTGCCCTTAGCTAGGCATCGTCCTCGAGCGCCCCACCCTCCAGGGGCACCTCCACCAGGAAGGTCGCGCCTTGGCCCGGTTCGCTTTCGATCCACACCCAACCGTGGTGCATTTCCACCATCTGCTTGACGATGGAGAGGCCCAGTCCGGTGCTGTATTCGCCGCCGGTGGGCAGGGCCGAAAGGCGCTGGTAGGGACCGAAGGCCTGGAGCAAGTCCTCCGACGTGAAGCCTGGTCCCTGGTCGCGCACCTCGATGTGGACCCGGTCCTTGCCCTCCACCACCCGTAGGGTGACTTCGATCCATACCTGCCGGCCCAAGGGCGAGTATTTGATGGCGTTGTTCACCAGGTTATCAATGGCCTGACCCAGCCGCAGTCGATCCACGGCCCCCCAACACTCCGCCGCAAGGGTCTCCCTGTAGTGCAGCCGGATATCTTTGCTTATAGCGTAGGGCTCGTTATCCCGAACCACCCCGTGGACCAGATCGCTTAGGTTTGTCACTTCGAAGCAGGGGATTACCTCCCCCATCTCCTGCACGGAAGTGTCCAGCAGCCCGTTGATGATGTGCACCATGCGCTCGATCACGGTGTGGACCCGTGCGGCCTGGTGGACGATGGGCTCACAGGGGCCGCCCTCCTCGGCCTGGGACCGGATCCGGTCCACCAGCAGCATGATGCCACTGAGGGGATTCTTCAGATCGTGGGCGGCGGTGGCCAGGAACTGGCTCTTGAGCTGGTTCACCCGGCGCAGCCGCTCGTTGGCCACCTGGAGCTGGCCGCTGATGGACTCCACGCGGCGGGTGTACTCCTGCTCCTTGTCGTGGAGCCGCTTCTTCTCCAGGCAGGAGTTGATGCGGGCCTTGAGGAGCTGCTGGTTCACGGGCTTCGGCAGGTAGTCCTCGGCCCCGAACTGGATGCACTTCAGCACACTCTCCTGCTCGTGGAGGGCCGACAGCATGATCACGGGCACCCGCATCATCCGATCGTTGCGCTGCATGGTCTCGATGACCTGGAACCCGTCCACCTCTGGCATCATCACATCCAGCAGTACCAGATCGTAGACCTCGGAGCCCAGCTTCTGCAGGGCGATGGCGCCGTCCTCCGCCGTGTCGACGGTGTGCCCCTCACGCTCTAGAATCCGGGTCATCAGCTCCCGATTGTGCTCGTTGTCGTCCACGACGAGGATCCTGGCGATGTAGGGTGCGGTCATGACGCGCCTTCCTCAAGCTCAAGAAGCTGCCGGATCTTGCCCACCAGACGCGTGAGGTCCACCGGCTTCAAATCGTAGTCATCACAGCCGGCATCCAAGGCCGCCTGCCGGTCTGAGGTCAGGGCCCGGGCCGTCAGGGCCACCACCGGAATGTGCCGGGTGCTTTCGGCCGCCTTGATTTGCCGGGTCGCCTCGAAACCATCGATGCCGGGCAGCCCCAGGTCCATGAGGACCAGATCCGGCAGGGTTTCCGCGCAGAGCCGAACCCCCTCCTCGCCCGTCTCCGCCAAGAACATGGCAAAACCCCGCCGCTCCAGCAACCGGGAGATGGCGTCCCGGTTCATCTCGTTGTCCTCGACCAGCAGAATGCGCTTCATGAGGGAGCTCCTGGACCTTCGTCGCCGAGGCCCCTGTGGATGGCCCGGCGGATTTCCTCGATGAGTTCCCCTTTAGAGTACAGCCCCTTCTGAAGTACAGCCGCAACCTGGGAGTGCCTTAGGCGGTCCCGCTCCTTCTGGCTGAGGTCCCGGGCCGTGACCACGATGACGGGGATGTCGGCCCACTCGGGGTGCAGTTGCTTCTCGGCCAGGAAGGTAAAGCCATCTACGCCGGGCATCATGAGGTCCAGCAGGACGACTGCGGGTGGATCCGTGCGGAGCCGTTCCAGGGCCGCGCCGCCATCGATGGCCGGCCAGGGCTCCCAGCCCTCGGCCAGGAGGATCCGCTGCATGGCATGCTGGGTGGGGAGGTCGTCCTCTACCACCAGCACCCGGAAGGGCGCCTGGGCTGGGCGGTAGCGTTGCAGGGCCGCGGTAAGCAGGGAGCGGTCCACGGGCTTGAAGAGGTATTCCATGGCCCCCAGGGCCAAGCCCCGTTCCGCCTCCTCGAGGATGGTCAGCATGATCACCGGGATGGCAGCCAGGGCCGGATCGGCCTTGAAGGCCTTGAGGGTCTCCCAGCCGTCCATGAGCGGCATCATCACATCAAGAATCACCACCTCGGGGTGGCAGGCCTGCGCCAGTTTCAGGCCCTCCAGGCCATTACTCGCCACCTGCACCTGATAGCCGTCCCGCACCAGCAGGCGGGAGAGGGCGTCGCAAAGGAACGGATCGTCGTCGATGAGCAGCACCGTGCCAAGGCCCAGGGGGCCACGCTCCGGTGCCACCACCACGGGCTGGGCAGCTCGGACCGCCTCGGGACTCAAGGGCAGGAGGATGGTGAACGTCGAACCCCGCCCCTCCTCGCTCTGCACCCGGATATCCCCTCCCAGCACCTGGCAGATGCGGCGGCTGAGGGCCAGCCCCAGACCCGTGCCCCCGAACTGGCGGTTCGTGTTCTCCTCCACCTGGATGAACTCATGAAAGATCCTCTGGATCTGCTCGGAACTGATCCCGATACCGGTGTCCTCCACGCTGATGCTCAGCCAGCGCACGTCGGAGCCGGCCACGGACGTGTGCCGCACCTGGACCCCGATCCGGCCCTGCTGGGTGAACTTGCAGGCGTTGCTCAGCAGGTTGAAAAGCGCCTGACGGACCTTCACTTCATCCGAGACCAGGGCACCCAGGCGGGGATCGCAGTCCATGGCCAGGCTGTTGCCGTTCTTGGAAGCCAGGGGCGCCACCGTGGACATAACTTCCTGCACCATGGTGGGCACATCGAAGGCTTCCAGGCTCACGGTCATCTTGCCGGCCTCGATCTTCGACAGGTCGAGGATATCGTTGATCAGGCTCAGCAGGTGTTTGCCGGCAGCCTCGATGCGTCGGATGTCCGGTAGGATGCCCGCGTGGCCCGCGGCCTCAGAGTCCTCCCGTACCAGCTCGCTGTACAGCAGGATGGCGTTGAGGGGCGTGCGCAGCTCATGGCTCATGTTGGCCAGGAAGGTGCTCTTGGCCTTGTTCGAGACTTCGGCCTTCTCCTTGGCGAGGATCAACTCGTTGTTGGCCTGCACCAGTTCCGCGGTGCGGATGGCCACCTGGTCCTCCAGGTGCTCGCGATGGCCCGCCAGGCGCTGATCCTGCTCCTGGATGCGCCCCAGCATCCCGTTGAAGGAGTCCACCAGGATGCCCAGCTCGTCATCGGCCGTGGCGTGGGCCCGCAGGCCATAGTTCCCGCTGGTCGAGACCTTTGCGGAGAGGCCGGCCAGCTCCAAGATCGGATCCGTGATGGCCCGTACCCAGCGCCGCACCGCCACCCACACCAGCAGACTCACCAGGAGCATGGTGAGGGCCAGGAAGAGCCCCGCGAAGGCGATGCGGCGCTTGACCTGGGACTGCTCGGCCTCCATGAAGATGGTGCCGTTCACGCGTCCTTCCGGCGTCCGGATCGACTGAGTGAGGCAGAGGTGCCACCCCTCGAACCAGACCCGCTCCTGGATCTGATCCGATGGCAGGGGCGAGGAATCCCGGTCCGTGCTGGGGTAGGCCGCCAGAAGTTGCCCTGAGGCGAGGTAGACCCGGACCCGGATGATGTGATCATGGGACTTCAGGCCCTCCAGCATCTGGGAGATGGGGCCTGCATCCTGGAAGGTCACCGAGGGGGCCGCATTGTAGGCCAGCAGCCCTGCCAGGGTCCGGAACTCCTGCACCGCCGCCTTGCGGTTCCCGATGGCCTCGAAGACCAGGGCAGTGGTCGCCGCCACCAGCAGGGCCAAGGCCGTGGTCGTGAGGACCAGGGTGATGACCTTCCCGCGAATCGACTTAGTGGAGGCAGGGTTCAAAAGACGGGCCTCCAGGATCCTCGGTGGAATGACGGCGTGGGGTGCGTGTCCAGGACGTTCGGGGTCGAAGGGAGGACAGGCCCAGCCTGGGTTCGAAGTTGGTCCTGGCTAGGAACAACCGCTCGCGAAGACTGGAGCTTGACCTTCCTTTCGGCTGGGTGGCCCTGGGCATGAGAACCAGAGGCCCGTACCTCCCCTGGGGCGGCAGCCTACCCGTTCTGCTGGCAGGCCTGGAGGGTATTGGTCAGGAGCCCCGCGATGGTGAGGGGGCCCACCCCGCCGGGCACGGGGGTCACAGCCGAGGCCACAGCCATGGCCTCCCCTGTGCGCACATCCCCACAGAGGACGGCGCCCTTGGCCCTAAGAGTCTCCAGCTTCTTGGGGTCGGCGGCGAAGATCCGTTCGCCCAGGGCCAGGTCTTCCACCCGGTTGATGCCCACATCAACCACCACAGCGCCGGGCTTGAGCCAGGAACCCTCCACCATGCCGGGCCGCCCCACGGCGGCCACCAGCAGGTCCGCCTCCCGGCACACGGCTGGCAGGTCCCGCGTACGGCTATGGGCGATGGTCACGGTGGCGTGCTGTTCCAAGAGCATGAGGGCCATGGGCTTACCCACGATTTCGCTGCGGCCAAGGACCACAGCCCGCAGGCCCTTCAGCTCCAGGCCATGGTGAGCCAGGAGGGACATGCAGGCGGTGGGGGTGCAGGGACGCAGGCCCGGCAGGCCCTCAAGCAAAAGGCCCTGGTTCATGGGGTGGAAGCCGTCCACATCCTTGGCGGGGCTGATTCGATGGAGCGCCCGCTTAGAGTCCAGGCCGGCCGGCAGGGGCAGCTGCACCAGGATGCCGTCCACAGCCGGGTCGGCGTTCAGGCGGTCGATGAGGGCGTCCAATTCGGCCTGGGGGGTGCCCGCCTCGAGGCGGAATTCCAGGGAGGTGATGCCCACCCGGGCACAGGCCGCAGCCTTGTTCCTGACATAGACCTGGCTGGCCGGGTCCTCACCCACCAGCACCACAGCCAAGCCCGGTGCCCTCAGTCCTTTGGCCAACCGGGCCTCGACGCCCAATCGGACTGTCTCCAGCATGCGGTCCGCGTGTGCCTTGCCATCCAGGATCGTCGCCATGAGGGGCCTCCCCCTCCATTGAATCCCAAGGCGGCCGTGGCCTTTGCACAATTCTCCTGCCTTGAGTTCCGGGCTGAAAGGCGCTAGACTCCAAGGTCAATTCGGCCATGGCTTCCCGCCTCGGGTGCCAAGACTGGGTGGGTTCGGCCCACCTTTTTTATTGTTCTCTCGGAGTCTCAGTGGATTTGAAGAAGGTGCAGGCCCCTCTCGAGCGCCAGCTGGCCCTGCTGGGCTTCGAACTGGTGCACCTGGAGACTGCCCGTGAGGGCAAGGATGAGATCCTGCGCCTCTACATCGACCACCTGGATGCCGAGACCAGCGGCCGTCGCATCACCCTGGATGACTGCAGCACCGCCCACGAGGGCCTGGCTCTGTGGATGGACGTGGAGTTCCCGGACCTGCGCGAGAAGCTCGGTGTTGAAGTCAGCAGTCCCGGCCTGGAACGGCCCCTGGTCAAGGGCGACCACTTCCGCCGCTTCGCGGGCTACCTCTGCCGCGTGCAGACCGCTGCCCCTATCAACGGCCAGAAGCGCTTCAAGGGCTGGATCGGGCCCGTGGCTGAAGGCAGCGTCACCCTGGAAGAGGACGGCGTCCTCAAGACCATCCCTATCGAGGCCATCCAGAAGGCCCGCCTGGCTCCCTTTGATGAAGACAAGACCCCGCGGCCGAAGCAACTCACTGCCCGGTTCACCGAAGCACCCACCCCCAGCGACGTAGAGACAAGCGGCGCTGAAGAAGAGGAGGCCTGAAATGGCAAACGTAGCGACGACCTTTTTTGACAGCGTGAAGATGATCGCCGCCGAAAAGGGCATCAATGAAGAAGATGTCTTCGCGGCGGTCGAAGAAGCCCTGGCCAAGGCGGCGGACAAATTCTTCAACGCCCAGGATTTCTACGGCAACTTCCAGGCCCAGATGGACAGGGAGACCGGCGAGTTCCATGTCTACGCCCTGAAGCAGGTCGTGGGCGAGGTCGAGGAAGAAGACCTTGAGATCAGCCTGACCGAGGCGCAGCTCCTGAACCCCGATGCCGCCGAGGGCGATACCCTGTGGCTCCCCCAGGACACCAGCCAGCTGGGCCGCATCGCCGCCCAGGCCGCCAAGCAGGTGCTGGTCCAGAAGGTCCGGGAAGCGGAGCGCGAGCGCATCTACACCGACTTCGCCAACCGCATCGGCGAGGTGGTGGTGGCCGAAGTCAAGCGCTTCGAGAAGAGCGCCATCATCCTCGAGATCGACCGGGTGGAGTCCATGCTGCGCCGCAGCGAGGTCCTGCGTGGGGACCGTTTCGACAAGGGCCAGCGCATCAAGGTCGTCATCGTGAGCGTGGACCGCAGCGCCAAGGATCCCCAGGTGCAGGTCAGCCGCACCGATCCACGGCTGCTCATCAAGCTCTTCGAGAACGAAGTGCCTGAGATCCATGACGGCACCGTGGTCATCCGCAACTGCGTCCGCGAAGCCGGCGACCGCGCCAAGGTGGCCGTCCACAGCCTCGATCCCGATGTGGATCCCGTGGGCGCTTGCGTCGGCCTCAAGGGCAGCCGCGTCCAGGCCATCATCCGCGAGTTGAAGAACGAGAAGATCGACATCGTCCGCTACTCGGATGATGCCGCCCAGTTCATCGCCAATGCCCTCAACCCTGCCAAGGCCATCCGGGTCAACCTGGTGGACCCCGAGGGTCGCCGGGTCGAGGTGGTGGTGGACGACGAGCAGCTCAGCGTCGCCATCGGCAAGCGGGGCCAGAACGTGCGCCTCGCGGCCAAGCTCACGGGCTGGAACATCGATGTCCGCAGCGAGGCCGACAAGCGCCGCGAGGCCGAAGTCGCCATGGGCCTGGCCCTCCCCGAAGCCCAGTCCGAAGCCAGCCCGGAGGCCGCTCCTGCCGCCCCCGCCTCCACCCTCCTCGACGCCCTTACGGTTGAGGGGCTCGACGCCAACCTGGCCGATCACTTGGCCGCCGCTGGTTATCCTGACCCCAAATCCCTTTACACTGTCACTGCCGAGCAGCTTATGCAGGTAGAGGGCATGGATCAGGATCTGGCCTTCCGTCTCATCGATGCCGTGCAGGCTCACTTCGGAGAGTAGGCTGTAGTCCTGCAGCCCTCCCGTTCCCCACCCCCCAGGCCGAGGTAGTCCCCTTACATGCTGCGCATCAACCAACTCGCCAAAGAGCTCGGAGTCGCCAATCAAGAGGTCATCGAGGCCTGTGAGAAGCGTCTGGGCCTCCAAGGGAAGAGCCATAGCTCCAACCTCACCGATGACCAGGCGGAGCAACTACGCCGGTCCCTGCAGGGCAAGCAGAAGGGCGAGCACGAAGCCCCTCCCCTGGCCCTCCACAAGCCTTCCGCCGCGGTGCGGATCGTGAAGGCTCCCGCTGAGCCCGCGCCCCAGCCCGAGCCCCCCCGGCCCGCGCCCGCCGTACTCGTGAAGAAGGCTGAGCCCCGGCCTGAAGCCGAGCCCGCCC
>Ga0118677_10000792_pt1 | contig 68598 bp, 61 predicted proteins | sample AliMusrvi5mmetaG_FD_86154 | JGI IMG/M metagenome (GOLD analysis project Ga0118677, IMG submission 86154) | reverse complement strand
TTCTTTTTCCAATAATTTAAGGGAGTTGAAAACAATGATAGGTTGAAAATCATAATGATTACAAAAATCGCCCATATCAAATTCTGCAGAATGATCAAGTCCGTTCCCGACCGGGATCTGGAAATAGTTGCAAAGAGATTTGTATACATTGCGGATTACCTGTATTTCCGGGAAGCTGAGAGCAATATTATGCTTTGAGTCCAGGATGTCGGCATTTTCATAAAGCAAAACGGCCACAGAATGCTTTTCATCTCTTCCTGCCCTTCCGGCTTCCTGAAAATAGGCTTCAAGACTATCCGGGAGATCGATATGGATCACAAACCTGACATTGGGTTTGTCAATTCCCATTCCAAATGCATTGGTTGCAACGATCACCCGCTTCTCCTCTTTCATCCAGGCATTCTGACGTTTCTCCCTTTCGGCAGGATCCAGGCTGGCATGGTAAAATGTAGCTGAAATGTCCTGTTTGTTGAGAAAGTCAGCAATTTCTTTCGTGTGACGCCGGTTCCTGACATAAATGATCCCGGCTCCTTTCACTTTCCGTATGATCTTCAGGATCCTGTTTCTTTTATCTTCTTCCTTAAGTACATAATAGGTGAGATTCTTTCTCTCAAAACTGATCTGAAAAAGGTTGTCCTTCCGGAAATTCAGCTTACGCTGGATGTCCTGGATCACCTCGCGGGTTGCAGTTGCTGTTAAGGCAAGCACCGGGATATTGGGAAGAAGCTCCCTGAACTCAGCGATGCGAAGGTAGGGTGGCCGGAAATCATAGCCCCACTGGGATATACAATGGGCTTCATCAACGGCCAGCAAACTGATTGTAATCCTGCTTAAAGCGTCTTTCAGCTTTGGCGTCAGAAGCCGTTCAGGGGATACATAGAGAAGTTTTATATCGCCATAGATGCAGTTATTGAAAACCAGATCTATTTCATGATTGTGCATACCTGCATGAATCGCAGCTGCCGTGATCCCTCTTTTTTTCAGGTTATCAACCTGGTCTTTCATCAGGGAAATCAGGGGGGTAATGACAAGACAAACGCCATTCAGCGCAAGTGCAGGGACCTGGTATGTGATCGATTTGCCGCCACCCGTTGGCAGGAGGGCAAGCGTGTCTTTTCCATCAAGAACCGACTGGATGATCTCTTCCTGGAGCGGTCTGAATGAAGGATAACCCCAATATTTCAGGAGTATTTGATGTATGGTCAACGCAGATTAACTTAAACGATCACCTTTCTTACAGCATCGATAATGGTGCCATCCACCCATTTGATGACTGCAACGATCTCATCACTCAGTGCAGGTTTTTCAGGTATACCGCAGATTTGCTCGGCTTCGGCTTTCAGTTCCTGGATTGTCTTTATCGGAAGCGTGGAGTTTTTCAGCTTTTCAATCAGGTCTGTCCGCCTAGGATTGATGGCAATTCCACGTTCGGTTACGATTACATCAATCAGTTCACCGGGTCCGCAAATCGTTGTAACCTCATCGCGGATCACCGGGATACGGTCGCGGAACAAGGGTATCGGGAGGATTGTGCATTTTGCAAAAAGACAATTCTGCCATCCGCCAATTCCATGCAACAAGTAACCGTCAGAATGTGTGACCACATTGGCATTGAAATTCAGATCCACTTCCGTTGCCCCGAGGATGGTGACATCCAGGATCGAGGCAAAATTTCCTTTTCCGTGATAATTGTAGCTGGTGAATGGACTTGTGTTGATGTGATGCGGGTTTTCGCGCATCGACCGGACCCCGTCGAGGTCAAAGGTCTGCCCGTCGAGAATGTATTCCGTCAGGCCTTCTTCAAGCATGCTAACAAGGTACTTGTTGCTGCCGCCTCTCGCGAAGCGTGCTTTCCATCCCCGTTCCCGAAGGATTTCTGCAAAATAAATCCCGATTGACAGTGCAGTTCCGCCAGCACCTGCCTGGAATGAAAATCCGTCGTGGATGATTCCTGCCTCGTCGCAGAATTGGGCAGTCCATTCAGCAAGCAAAAGACGATCCGGGCTCTTGGTAATTTCAGTTGTGCCGCTGACGATCTTTTCCGGGATTCCAACCTTATCAAGCACGACCACATGGTCCACGTGGTTGCCCTGGATCTGCCATGGAATGCAGGGAAATGGAACCAGGTGGTCAGTCACCACGATCACTTTGTCAGCATATTCACTGTCGGCAAGGGCAAAGCCCAGCAAACCGCAGGCAGCAGGACCATTCACACCGTTTGCGTTCCCAAATGGATCGGCAGTTGGTGCGGCAATCACTGCAATATCAATGTGTACTTCACCGTCCTGAACAGCCTGGTAGCGGCCTCCGTGTGAACGCAAAACGCCAAGTCCTTTCATCTTTCCAAGAGAGGTGAATCTTCCAAGGGCGCCGTTCATGCTTCCTTCGATATGATGGATCGTCCCGTCTTCAAGGTATTTTATCAAGGGCTCGTGGCAGGGAAAAGAAGCCGATGGAAACCAGACCAGGTCTTTAATGCCGAGTTCTTTTGCAATGTCGAAAATCTGGTTTGCAACAAGATCCCCGTTACGGAAGTGGTGGTGCGTGGAAATGGTCATCCCGTTTTTCAACCCTGATTTTACAAGGGCTTCCTTTAAGGATGCCAGCGTTTTATTTCCATCGTCCGGAAAATCGATGCATGAAGCGATCATAGGAGCGGCTTTTCTCCCGGTTGGCCTGTATTTCCCGACACCCATATACGGAACTGCAACCTTGCCGTTGATCTCCGTAGGCACAATCCGACCGGCTGCATTTGTTACTACTTTATCATATTTATTCATAAGTTTCCCTCCAGTTTTCATTCAATTTACCCGTTTTTACAGCCACTGTGATGGTGTTTAATGCACGTTTCACGACGGGTGCGTCGATCATCTTCGTTCCAAGGGATACAACACCCAGTCCTTGTTCAAGGGCCTTATGGTAAGCGTAAACAATCTTTTTTGCTTTCTCCGTCTCATCAGCCGAAGGTGCGAAATTTTCATGGATCACCTTGATCTGCCTGGGATGAATGCATCCCATACCATCAAATCCGAGTGATTTCGACCGGATGATATTCTGTTTGAGTCCTTCCAGGTCGCCGATATCTGAAAATACCGAATCAATCGGCTGGATTCCTGCAGCACGAGCTGCATTCACCACCATGCTGCGGGCAAAGAAAGATTCAGTCCCTTCAGCGGTTCTCCGGGTCCCGATATCGGCCGTGTAATCTTCGAGGCCAATGGCAAGGGCCACGATATTGTCGGCAGAACCAGCGATTGAAAAGGCATTGATGACACCTGCCGCACTTTCAATGATCGGCATGATCCAGACCGGTGTTGAAGATTTATGCTTCTTCCTGATTTTGTCAATCTGCTGGTTGACATCGAGGATCTGTTGTGCAGTTTCGCATTTCGGAAGCAGGATAAGGTTCACATTGTGCGGGATCACAAAACTCAGATCTTCCAGCCCGCGTTCGCCCTGGTTGATCCTGACCATCCTTTCTGTGCCGTAGAAATTTATTCCGCGAAGCGCATTTCTTACCAGGAACCGGGCTTCATCTTTTTTTTCTGGTGCCACGGCATCTTCCAGATCGAGGATGATCCCGTCGGGATGATGAATCCCGGCATTGATCATGAGACTCGGGGTGTTCCCCGGCAGGTAGAGCCTGGAAAAACGATTCTTATCTTTGGCTGTTGTATATTGATTCTCCGGTAACAGATCCGGAAGAAATTCCTTCGTTGTCTTGACAAGCTTCCGTATTGCTGCTTCAATTCTTGCTGCAAGAACAAGTTCCAGTGCACCTGAATCTTCAATCTTCAGGATTACATTTGTAAGTTCAAAGAAGTCCAGCACCTCTTTTGCCAGTTTTCGGATGGAATTTCCATAGAGGACATCAACTTTACTCTCGACCAGTATTTCCTGGCCCCCTGTATCCCTGATTTCCAAGGTCACGAAGCAATCGGACCGGACAGTTTTCCCTTTATTTCCTGCTGTTGCAATAGTACCCATGAGTTGTATGATTATTCGTTGAAACCAGTGTCAAAATTAGGAAAATTTGGATTATGACCCTACATTCATCCGAAAAACAGCCAAAGGTCATACACAAATGAAAACTTTTTTTTTTATTCTGTCGAATGTTCATCCATGAGGTTTATTTTTGCCAATAATTTCCTTAACACCGAGCATGGCCAAAAAAGCATCGAAGGGTTTCAGGATTTATCAGGGAGATGTTGTTCTGGTAGCTTTTTTCAGGCTGCTGGTCGTGTTTATCTTGTTTTTCTTATCACGGGTTGCTTTCTATCTCCTGAATCTTCGTTATTTCTCAGGGATTAGTTCCCACGATCTGCTGAATCTTTTCTGGGTTGGATTGAGGTTTGATATTTCAGCGGTACTCATTTTCAACCTTCCCTTCTTGTTATTCAACACCATTCCTTTCCGTTTCCGTTACAACAGGTTTTACCAGGGAGTTCTGAACTTTTATTTTTACATCGTAAACTGTGCTGCCCTGATGACAAATTTTGGCGACACGATTTATTTCAGGTTTACATTAAAACGAACCACAGCTGACATTTTTTCTTACCTGGGAGTCGGCGGTGATTTTGGAAAACTGATCCCCCAGTTCATTACTGATTTCTGGTACGTGCTGATGATCTGGCTTGTATTCTGTTTCCTCCTGGTATACCTGTCAACGCGTTTTTCCGTCATCGCCCCGAAAGGCAAATCCAAAGGCAAGGGGGGGGCTTATATCCTGGTTCATTCCCTTATCCTTGCAGTCGTCGCATTTGTCATGGTGATCGGCATCCGTGGCGGAATGCAGCGACGACCCATCTCGATCATCACCGCCGGGAATTATACCAGTGCAAAGTTTATTCCACTGGTTCTGAACACGCCTTTCTCCATTGCAAAAACCTGGAATCATGAGGTGCTGACAACAAAAAAATATTTCTCTAAAGAGATAGATCTGGATAAAATTTATTCGCCGGTTCATCATTACCTGAATAATGGTCCTGAAAAAAAGGACAACGTGATGATCATTATCATGGAAAGTTTCTCCCGTGAACATTTCAGGACATTCAATGAGTCTCTGGATAACGGGCAATATAAAGGATTCACGCCATTCCTTGATTCACTGGCAGGCCATGCTCTTTTATTCAGGGCGTTTGCAAACGGCAAGACATCCATCCAGGGGATTCCGGCAGTGCTTTCAGGAATTCCTTCCCTGATGAATGAATCCTATATTCAGTCAAATTACGCGGGTGACGAGATCTCAGGCCTGGCAAGCATTTTGAAGAAGAGAGGTTATTCTACCGCATTTTTTCATGGCGGAAACAACGGGACCATGGGGTTTGACTCCTATACAAAATTCACGGGCATTGATCACTATTTTGGGAGGAACGAGTACAACAATGATAAGGATTATGACGGAAAATGGGGAATCCGTGATGAGGAATTCATGCAGTTTATGGCAACAAGGATCGATGAACTTCCCAGGCCATTCATGGCAGGTTTCTTCTCACTTTCATCGCATCATCCGTATATTGTCCCTCATAAGTATGCGGGAAAATTCAGAAAAGGGAAATTGCCTATCCAGGAAAGCGTTATGTATGCCGATTATTCATTGTCCAGGTTTTTCGAAACGATAAAAAAAACGCCCTGGTTTGAACATACGCTTTTTGTTATAACGGCTGATCATACTTCAGAAGGATACTATCCTTATTACCAAACCGATGCGGGACAATATGCGATACCGATTATGTTCTATAAATTCAATACTCCGCTTACCGGCATTACCGGGGGAATGGCGCAGCAAACGGACATCATGCCTTCAGTTCTTTCATACCTTGGATACGACAAACCATTCATTGCCTTCGGGAATAATGTATTTGACCCTTCATCCACCCTGTTTTCGATCCATTATATCTCCGGATCTTATGGCCTGATCAAGGATGGATATCTGCTCGAGTTCAATGGAGACAACCCCACTGCATTGTATGATCTTTCAAAAGATCCCCTTCAAAAAACAAACCTGGTGAAAAAACATCTTCCCGTCCAGGATTCGCTGGTCATTTTCATCAAGGCGTACATCCAGCAATATAACAACAGGGTCATTGAAAACAGGCTAATTGCAGATTGATGACAGGCACGGATTCAACAGTCAGGAAGGAAATTTTGTTCATTATCAATCCCATCTCGGGAACCGGCCGGCATGCCGAGGTTGAGAAGATCATTCACGAGGAACTGGATCCATCAAAATTCAACTCCCGCATAGTATATACGGATGCAGCAGGAGAGGCGACGGTGCTTTGCAAGGAAGCTGTTGAGAAAGGCGTTGATGTCATCGTTGCCGTTGGCGGTGACGGCACAGTCAATGAGATCGGGCAGGGGCTGGTTGGTACAAAGAGTGCATTGGGAATCATCCCGACCGGTTCGGGAAACGGATTGGCCCGCCACCTGAAGATCCCTTTTAATATCCGAAAAGCCGTAAAGGTGATCAATGAAGGCAAACTTCGTAAAATTGATACTGCAACGGTCAATGACAAGGTTTTCCTCAGCATTGCAGGAATCGGGTACGATGCATTCGTGGCAAAAAAATTCTCCAAAGCATCAAAGCGGGGATTTTTTTCATACTTCAGGATTGTTTCAGGAGAGTATCCCAGGTATAAACCCAGGAAATACGTCCTGGACATAGATGGAAAAACGATAACCCGCAGGGCACTGCTGATCGCCATGGCCAACTCCAACCAGTTTGGAAATAATACTTCAATCGACCCGAATGCAACCATTGACGATGGTTACATCGATGTATGCATCCTGCGCAGAATTCCGCTTTTATTGATCCCGTTTTATGTCCCGCTGCTTTTCACAAAGATGTTTCATAAGACCCAGTACATTGAAATCATCCGGGCAAAACATGCGACAATAACACGAAAAAAAGGAAAGACGATGCATTTTGACGGGGACCCGGTTGCCATGGGGAAGACATTGGATATGAAAGTCAACCCATTATCTTTGAATATTATCATTCCTTAATAAGTCATGAGTTACATTACAGAAAGTTCATATACATTTTCAGAAAAATTTAAGGATCTGCTTATCCAGTGGGGATGTTCAACAAGAATTTCCAGCTTCATTGTTGATTTCTTCGGATTGTTCATTGTCCTTGTTTCCTCATTGATTGTCTATGCAATCCTGCGGTTCATCATCCGGCGTTTCCTGAAGCGGCTGGTGCTGCGCTCGGCCAGTAAATGGGATGATTACCTGTATGAGAACAAAGTCTTCACACGACTGGCGTTGCTTGTTCCGGCGTTGATGCTGCACGTGGCACTTTCTTCAACAATTGCCGATTATCCCAGGGTCATCCATGGTTTTGAAGTCATTCTCGGGATTTATTCGGTGCTTGTGATCATGCTGGTTGCAAATTCTTTTTTTAATACGGTTTACCAGATCTACGGTGAGCTTTCGGTCGCCAATGCCAAGCCCATCAAAGGATATCTCCAGATTGCACGGATCATCGTTTTCCTGATTGGCGGCATCATCATCACTTCATTCCTGATTGGTCAGTCTCCGTTGAACCTGTTGGCAGGTCTGGGTGCAATTTCAGCCGTGTTATTGTTGATATTCAAGGACAGTATCCTTGGATTTGTTGCCGGTGTACAGATCTCCACCAACAACATGCTCCAGATCGGCGACTGGATGAGTATGCCAAAACACAATGCAGACGGCGTTGTTATTGATATTTCACTGGTCATCGTCAAGGTCAGGAATTTTGATAACTCCATCGTCACCATCCCAACCTATTCCCTGATCTCCGAATCGTTTCAGAACTGGAGGGGATTGGCCGAGGCCGGAGGCAGGAGGATGAAAAGAGCCGTCCTGCTTGATGTGCACTCCATCCGATCCTGCGATGACGCACTCCTGGAAAGGATCAGAAAACATTTTACCCCGGAGACAATTCCGGGTCATACGAATGATCGACTCATCAACCTCGGGCTTTTCAGACATTACCTGAAAGGTTACCTGATGCAGCATGAAGACATTAATCAGCAATTGTCGATCCTGGTCCGCCAGCTGCCCTCGAATGAAAACGGGGTGCCGCTTGAAATTTATGCTTTCAGCGTACTCCAGGATCTTGAACTCTTTGAGAATTCTCAATCCGCATTGTTTGAGCACATCTTTTCGGTGGTTCCCGACTTCGGTCTGAGAATTTATCAGAGACCTGGCCAGGATTTTCGGGGATAAATCATTCCAAATTTTCCTATTTTTGCGCAATAATTGTTTGATTTCATCTAATCACCAACAAATAACTGATATCTTATGGCATTCAATCTGAGAAACCGGAATTTTTTAAAAGAGCTGGATTTTACGCCACAGGAATTGAAATTCCTGCTGGACCTGGCGATTGACCTGAAAAAGGCAAAGTATGCCGGAACTGAGCAACCACGGCTGAAAGGAAAAAATATTGCCCTGATCTTTGAGAAGGCTTCAACCCGCACACGTTGTGCGTTCGAGGTTGCTGCGCTGGACCAGGGTGCAAGAGTAACCTATCTCGGCCCGGAAGGTTCGCACATCGGCAAGAAAGAAACCATGAAAGATACCGCACGGGTGTTGGGTCGCATGTATGACGGGATTGAATACCGCGGTTTCGGACAGTCGATCGTTGAGGAACTTGGTGCGTATGCAGGCATTCCGGTGTGGAACGGACTGACCAATGAATACCATCCGACACAGATCCTTGCCGATTTCATGACCATGGTGGAACATTCAGATAAACCGTTGAATAATATTTCCTTCTGCTATTGCGGTGATGCGCGTTTCAACATGGGAAATTCCCTGATGATCGGGGCTGCAAAGATGGGCATGGATTTCAGGGCTGCGGCTCCAAAGAAATACTGGCCGTCAAAGGAGCTGATCAAGATTGCCAATGACATTGCAAAAGAGACCGGGGCTAAAATCCTGATCACTGAAAACACTGCTGCTGCAGTGAAAGGTGTTGACTTTATATACACGGATGTGTGGGTATCCATGGGGGAAGATCCAAAATTATGGGAAGCCAGGATTAAAGAGATGCTGCCTTACCAGGTAAACAAGTCCCTGATGAAAAAGACCGGCAACCCTGCTGTTAAGTTCATGCATTGCCTGCCTGCATTCCACAACACCGATACTGAAGTAGGAAAAGATATCAAAAAACGGTTCGGAATTGATGCGATGGAAGTGACGGAAGATGTGTTTGAATCAGCCGCATCCATTGTATTTGATGAAGCCGAGAACCGGCTGCATACCATCAAGGCTGTGATGGTTGCAACGCTTGGTGCCTAATTGGACTCAATAATATTCCCGTTCTCGCACCGCAGGGTGCGGGCCGGGAATTTTTCAAAGAACGTATAGTTGTGCGTTGCCATCAGCACTGCCCTCCCGGTTTTTGAGATGTCGAAAAGCAGGCTGATAATTCCCTCCGAAGTTTCAGGATCAAGGTTGCCCGTAGGTTCATCCGCAAGGATGATCTCGGGATTATTGATGAGTGCACGCGCAATACCAACCCGCTGCTGCTCTCCGCCTGATAACTGGTGAGGCATGCTGTTGGCCTTGGTTTCAAGATTGACTTTGGCGAGAACTTCGAACAAATGTTTCTGCATCTCCTTCTTGTCTTTCCATCCTGTCGCACGCATTACAAACAAAAGGTTATCGCTGACGCTGCGGTCCATCAGCAACTGAAAATCCTGGAAAACGATCCCCAGCTTCCTGCGCAAGAACGGAACTTCTTTTTTGCGGATTTCTTTTAAGTCGATGCCTGAAACGATGGCCTTTCCCGTACTCACGGGTATCTCACCATAAATAACTTTTAAAAGGCTGCTTTTCCCGCTGCCTGTTTTGCCGATCAGGTAGACAAATTCTCCTTCATGAATTGTCAGGCTTACGTTTGCAAGGATCAGGTTCTGGTTTTGGTAGATTGAAGTTTTTTCGAACTCGATGATTGGTTTGTTTTCCATAATCAGGTTGGATTCTGACTGCCAAAAGTAAGGATTCTTAAGGAATTTTTACTCTTTTGCAGGTTTATGACGATACCCTACTTATTTCTTAATCCAAATTGGAAATAATAGTTAAAGCACTTGATTTCCGGTACTAAAAAATATTTTCACAATTTTAAAATAGATTAAATACAAATAACGTTATAGAATTACTTTATCAGATACATTAAAATTAACGAACTTTTAAACAAAAAAATATGAACACACAGGAAGTAGCAAACAGGCTGGTCCTGCTTTGCAGGGAAGGTAAATTCGTGAATGCCATCGATGAACTTTACGATGAAAATATATTAAGCCTGGAACCCAGGGGGGCCCGGGGAGAAAGGACTGAAGGAAAAGCAGCAGTAAAAGCAAAGACAGTTGAATTTGATTCCATGCTTGAGCAGGTTCACAGCTCTAAAATTTCTGATCCTATCGTAACTGATAACCATTTTGCCTGTGTCATGGAAATGGATATTACCATGAAGGGAATGGGAAGAAACCCTATGAATGAAGTTTGCGTGTACGAAGTTAAAAACGGGAAGATCGTCGCCGAGCAGTTTTTCTATTCCATGATGATGCCATCATGATCAAGCTGATTAAAGGTCCAATTTCCGAATCTGCCCATAGGGAAGCTCTTCCGCGATTTCCAGGATGACATCTATCTTATCCAGCAGGTTACATCGCGTCAATGCCCTTCTGGGACTGTTGATCCTGAAATAGGCAAGAAGCGTAAAGTCTTCATCCCGGATTTGTATGTAATCCGGGATTTTTTTTGTCCCCTGGATCTTTAAAATGTACATATTAATTCAATTTACGAATGACAAGAATTACGAATTACGAATGAAATTCTCTCAATTGTTATTCCCGGATTCGTCATTCGCATATTCGTTATTTAATTTTTATTTACAGGGGACCGGGATCCCTTCAATATGCCTGCTTTTATCATCCTCTCGCAGTGAAAGAAAATCAACCTTCAAATCATCGATGAATAAATCCCCGCTGCCGGGATTATGATAAAAATAGACTTTAACAGTAGCATTTCCGGGGAGATTGTCCGGAACATACACTGCAAATTCAATGTTCGTCCAGTGGTCTGCTTTTGCTTCATTTGCAAAATAAAATGGATTATAACTGACGCTCTTTCCATCAGTTTCAAAATCTATGACTAGCGATGACAGCGGCCTGACAGCAACCGGGTAAATCATTGCACTGACTTTTATAATCCTGTTGTTTGTAGTGAAATTTGAATCAAGCGGCTTGTCGATCCCCACACTGTATTGTGCACCGGCATTGATCAGCGAAGATCTTTTCCCGCTGTATGCCCTGTCATTCCTGGTTGTACCAAAATTTATCCAGCCCTGGTCATTTTCCATGTCGGTAGCCATGTCTTTCGTTGCCACGATCGCATTGTCGGGAAGATACACCTTTGCTTTGGGCGACAAGGAGAAGAATGAATCCCAATAGATTTGCCGGGTAATATCCTGCCCCGGGAAAACAAATCTTGCATGCTGGTAAAACTGCAGGAGATTCAATGCAATCAACAAAATAAATACTACCGAAAGAATTTTCCTGAAGACTTTGTTTTTGTTGATCTCATACAGGCAGAAGATGAGAAATGCGATGATTACATAAATGTCGATGAAAACGCGCTGTCCGGATTTTGAGGCATAGTACCACAACCACCACGACGACATGATATAGATGAAGATTAAAAGAAATCCTGAAATCCAGAAAAACATGGAACAGTTTCTCTTCCATAAACCAAACAGACCTGCCATTGATAGCAGTGCAACCGGTGTATAGACAAACCATCCACGGTTGTAAGAAAAAAGGATATTGAAGAAATGCGGCTGTGCAAAATTGAACGATTCACTTCCATAGGAATAGACGATCCAGTGTCCTGTGTGATGATGCCAGAGCAGCATCGGAAGGAAAAATAATAAGGCTGAAATGAATATGCCGGTTGCCAGGTTTCTCCACAGGTTCCGGATCTTCATTACGACGTTCCATGAAAAGGGTCGTTTTACCAATGCGAATGCTGGTACAAGCATGATCACAAGCCCGTTTGTTGGCCTGACCAGCACGATCAATGCAAACAATAACGCACATGCAATGATCCACCGGGAATTCATCGATTCAAAAAACCGGAATGTTGAATAAACGAATGCGGTGATAAGGCAGAAGGAATAGACATGCGACATGGATCCTTCGATGATTGTAAAGAACATCAGGTTTGTCCCAAGCGCGATAATTACTGTTACAAAAGAAGCAAGTTGTTCAGATGACCCCAGCCTTGTCAGCAGTTTCACCAGGAGCCTGAATCCCAGCCAGGCGTAAAACAATGCGGCAAATGCAATGGAATACTGGTAGATGATCGAATATCCGTCGGTCGCAAAACCAAAAAGAAAACTCAGGAGATGTGCTATCAGGAAAAAAGGCAGCCAAAGAATTGCAACACCGGGAAAACACTTGTTAACGATCTTTCCATTTACGGAGACCCTGTAATCCTTATAAACCGAATGGTTCGCAGGGTAATATTTGTTCTCGTAAGATTCAATGAACGTGTAATCCAGGTCATGGTAAATAATAATTGCTGTAAGGTAGCCATAGTATCCTTTTCCATCACTGTTGATGATCCGGTCCCAGTTATCCGAAGGATGCCTGAAATGCAGGAATACCAGGATGTAAAGAAAAATAAGGATTTCAGGTGTGAACCTGGTCAGCGGTTTCATGACGCTATTCAGCTAATTTTCTCTGCCGGAGGATTTCGTAGAGGATCACACCCGTTGCAACGGAAACATTGAGTGATTCTATGTCGCCAAGCAAGGGAATCCGCACTCTCTGGTCAGTAAGCTTCAGGTATTCTTCCGATACGCCGTCTTCTTCAGAACCCATGATCAGCGCCATGGGTTTTGTGAAATCAGCTTCGGTATAATCGATGCTGGCTTTTTCGGTTGCAGCAATGATCCTCAGACCGCTGTTTTTCATGAACTGGATGGCTTCTTTGAGGTTCGGACTGCGTGAGACTGGAAGCGTATATAGCGCACCGGCCGATGTTTTTACAGCAACGGCATTCAACTGGGCGGATCCTTTTTCAGGGAGCAGCAAACCATCAACACCTGCACATTCGGCGGTCCGGGCAATGGCTCCCAGGTTTCGTACATCCGTGATCCGGTCGAGCATCAGGATCAGCGGGGATTTTCCCTGTTCATAGCTGAACGGGATAATGGATTCCAATTTCTGGTAGGAGATCTCCGAGATAAAAGCCATCACTCCCTGGTGGTTCAACCGGGTCATCTGGTTGAGTTTATCTACCGGGACAAACTGTACCGGTATTTCCAGTTCTTTCACGAGGGAATTGAGCTGGTGAAACCCTTCACCCCGAAGCCCTTTCTGGATCATGATCTTCTCGATTTCTTTGCCTGACTTCAGCGCCTCAATGACCGGCCGGATCCCAAATATGGTGTTTTCTTTTTTCAATGCTTTGAATTGTTTTACTTATGAATTCTCTGTTTTAATCTTCCTTTTCTTCAGTTTGTCCAAGCAGGTTTCTCGGGATCTGCTTGCTGGATTTTGCTCCAAGCTCCTTTATTTTCTGAGCTCTCCCGATGATATTCCCTTTCCCGGTACTGAGTTTATTCATGGAGTTATCGTAGGTCTTCTTTGTTGTATCAAGCCGGTTGCCCAGTTCCTGCATATCTTCCAGGAAGCCTACAAATTTATCATACAGATCCCCGGTTTGCCGCGCGATCTCTTTGGCATTCATCTCCTGTTTTTCATGTTTCCAGATCGAAGAAACGGTCCGTAGCGTGGCCAGGAGGGTAGTCGGACTGACAATCACCACATTTTTTTCCCAGGCAAAATTGAACAGGTCGAGGTCAGATTGAAGTGCCGTGCTGAATGAAGACTCAATAGGCATAAAAAGCAAAACATAATCAGGTGTGTCGAAAGCAACCAGATTCTGGTAGTTTTTTTCACTCAGCAGCTTGATATGACTACGTATTGAAAGGAGATGGAGTTTCAGGAATTTTTCTTTCTCTTCCGGTAATTCTGCATTGACATAATCGGTATATGCTGTTAACGAAACTTTCGAATCGATGATGATGTGCTTGTTGTCTGGTAAATTGACGATCACATCCGGGCGGTATACCTCGCCTTGATCAGTCCTCGTGCTGACTTCCCTGATATATTCCTGTCCCTTTACAAGCCCAGAGCTTTCGAGCACCCTTTCAAGCACAAGCTCGCCCCAGTTTCCCTGTTTTTTTGAATCCGATTTTAGCGCAGTTGTCAGGTTTTTCGCATCTTCACTGATCCTGATATTCAGCTCTGCCAGGTTTTTAATCTCTTTCTCAAGTGAAAACCGTTGCTTGGATTCTTTATCGTAAGTATCTTCAACCTTCTTTTCAAATGCCCTGATCTTCTCCCCGAGCGGTGTGAGGATTTCGTCAAGCTTGATTTTATTTTGCTCGGTAAATTTTTTTGTTTTCTCTTCAAGAATGTCATTGGCCAGATTCCTGAATTGAATACTGAATTTCTCCTGCAGCTTCTCAACTTCTGCTTTGTGTTCGGTAAGTTTTTCGATCAATCCTTTGTTTTCGGTCTCAACTTTTGAAAGGTTTCGATTCAGTTCAAGCACTTCTGCTTCCTTCACGCTTAATGAACTTACTGATTTCTGCAACTGTTCATTGATACTCCTGACGCGCTCTTCAGCAATCCTGTTTAATGTTGAAAGTTCTTCGATTTTTTGTGCCAGCAAATCCTTCTCCTGGTTATTCACAGGTGTTGCCTGTTTGTTCATCCTGAAAAGAATGATGACCATGGTAATGAAAAGGACCAGTCCGACAATGATTATGATAGTTTCTGACATATTAAAGCTTTTTATGGATCAATTCCCTGTAGCTTGCTGCACATTAATCCTTGAGAATGCAGGAATTTGGAATTACTTTTGTTTCCTGCATTCTGAATTTCTGCATTCTGAATTCTGAAACCCTGCTGCTAGCTTCGGGGTAGTTCATTATTCCTGAATTTTAATTCTGAACATTAAACAAACCTACATGAATTTTCCCGGTTATGCAATTCCCGGCTGAAAAATTATTTGATCATTTGGTTTATTGTACTTTTACCGCCTGTTTATCTTACCCATGAAGAAAATCGGCCTTCTTTCTGATACTCATTCATTCCTTCATCCCGGGATCTTTGAATTTTTTAAGGATTGTGACGAGTTGCTTCATGCTGGTGATATCGGGGACATGGCTACAGCCGACGGTCTCAGCAAGTTTAAAAAATTACATGCAGTTTTCGGAAACATTGACGGGGCAGATGTCAGAAGAGTTTATCCGTTGGAACTTCGTATCAGGATTGAAGAAGTTAAAATATTGATGACTCATATCGGCGGTTACCCCGGGCATTATCCTCCGGCAATGCGGTCCATCCTCATGCGTGACCGCCCTGACCTATTCATCTGCGGGCATTCCCACATCCTAAAAGTGATGTATGATAAGCAGCTTGAATTTTTACACATCAACCCCGGTGCTGCCGGAAGATATGGGTTTCACCAGTCGATCACACTGGTTCGTTTCAATATCAGTGGGAACAAGATTGAAGACTTGGAAGTATTGGATATTCCAAGGGGAACTGAGATCTGAATTTTCTGCACTCCGCTTTCGGATCTCAGATCTCGTATTTCGGATCTATCTCAGTCTGTCCGCAGATTTCACCAAGGCTTCATCTTTTTTGATGGCACGGAATGCCAGTATCAGGAATACCAGTGAAATGAGCGGAATAAATCCACCCATCTGGTAACTTGGTCTTACTTTGATGATATCCCTGAAAAGATGATCGGAATAAAAAAGAAAAATCAGGGCAATCTGGACAATGGTCAGAAGGATATTGACGTTTACAAAAAGCAGCTGCAATCTTCTTTTCTTATAGCTGAAGATGGCCGCCAGGGATAAAAGGATTGAAATAATCAGGAGGAAGAGCATGGGGGAAGTGGCCCAGAAATTAATGATGGTCTTGCCTTCAATAAAAATCAGGTGTGTTACAAAAAGCTTGTATGTTGCAGGGATATCATTGATATAAAGTGCAATGGGAAAGAAGAAGAGCAGGATGCATGAAATAACTGATATGGATAGAAATAACGTCTGGATTCTTTGTATCATAATTGGATTGTTTTTGGAAAATAAAGGTAAGGATATGTACGTTTACGGGGTGCGAAATTAATAAAGAAACCGTTGGAATAATTTCAAATTTGTAAAAATATTTGTTTGGTTTTCCATTTTCTTTTATACCTTTGTATGCGCTTTGAATTCCCGGAAGTCTTTCTATTATTTATTTTCCATCTATTTTGTCTTGTTAGTAGCTTTTCCACGTAATTATCCGAAAAAATTTATTCATTGATTTTTTATATTTCAAATAATTCCTCCCGAATTAATCTTTGTAAATTCTTCATTAATCCACATTAACATGTACGATATTATTTCTCTCGACAGCAAAGAGCTATCTGAAATCAGAGATATTGCAAAAACCCTCAACATCCCCAAAATTGACCGGCTTACCAAACAGGAACTTGTATATAAGATCCTTGATTACCAGGCATTGAATCCCCCGAAGGAAGTCCTGGACCAGGAAAAGAAATTTGTTAAGAAGGAATTCCGTCCCAGGCGGCAGCGAACGCCGATTAAAACCAAGCCAACACCGGTTTCTTCATCGAAACCCGTTGCTGAACCATTATCAAAGGCCATTTTCCCTGAACCTGCACCACGTCCGCAGAATGAAATACTTGATCTTTCAAGCATAGAACCGGCCGAACCTTTCGAATTTGATCAGCCACAGGAAAAACTGGCAGTTGAACCACCAGTTGAACTTTTTGCCAAACCCGAAGAACCTGTTGCACTTCCTGATACACCCAGGGAACCTATTTCAACACATCGCGATTTAGGTCCTCCGGAAGAAGCTGCAGAACCTTCTGCAAAGAAATTTCGTGAACCTCACAAACGTTTTCCTGAGAAACAAAGGGAAGAATATTCTTTTGAATTCGAAGGGATCACTGCCAGTGAAGGAGTTCTCGAAATCATGACAGATGGTTACGGATTTCTCCGTTCCTCGGATTATAATTACCTGAATTCACCGGATGACGTGTATGTATCGCAGTCTCAGATCAAATTGTTTGGTCTGAAAACAGGTGATACTGTCCGCGGTACAATCCGTCCCCCGAAAGAAGGCGAAAAATATTTCCCGCTTATCAAGGTCGAGCTGATCAATGGCCGCCATCCCGAAGAGGTCCGAGACAGGATCCCGTTCGATTACCTGACCCCGCTCTTCCCAATGAAGAAATTCAAGCTGACCGGTCATCCCCAGAATTCCATGTCGACGCGTATCATTGATATGTTTGCCCCGATTGGTTTTGGACAGCGCGGATTGATCGTAGCCCAGCCAAAGACCGGTAAAACCGTATTGCTGAAGGAAATCGCAAACGCCATTGCTTACAACCACCCGGAAGTTTACATGATCGTCCTGCTGATTGATGAGCGTCCTGAAGAAGTTACCGACATGCAGCGGAGTGTCAGGGCAGAGGTCATCTCCTCTACATTTGATGAACCTGCTGAAAGACATGCAAGAATCTCAAATATCATCCTCGAGAAAGCAAAAAGACTTGTTGAATGCGGTCATGATGTAGTCATTCTGCTTGATTCAATCACCCGTCTGGCCAGGGCTTATAACACTGTTGCCCCGGCATCCGGGAAAGTTCTTTCCGGTGGTGTTGAAGCAAATGCTCTCCAGAAACCCAAGCGTTTTTTCGGTGCTGCACGCCAGATCGAAAATGGAGGTTCACTCACGATCATTGCAACAGCCCTGATCGAAACCGGCTCCAAGATGGATGAAGTCATTTTTGAAGAATTCAAAGGAACAGGTAATATGGAATTGCAGCTCGATCGTAAGCTGTCAAACAAAAGGATCTATCCTGCCATCGATATTGTTTCTTCCAGTACCCGTCGCGAAGACCTGCTTGTTGAGAAGGATGCACTGCAGCGTATCTGGGTTCTCCGCAATCACCTTGCAGATATGAATTCCCTCGAAGCTATGGAATTCCTGAAAGACAAAATGAAATTTACCAACAGCAACGAAGAATTCCTGATTTCCATGAATGGCTAGGATCTTTTTCGCCGAAACATATAAAAAGCCGTCCCACAAGGGCGGTTTTTTTTTACCGCTAAGACGCCAGGGCGCGAAGTATACGAACTGATATTTTTTTTAGCGTCTTTGCGTCTTTGCTGTGATTTTATATTTTTAATAAAATCAAGTTATTGGAATCTACAGGATTTCTGCTGAAAGGGCTGATAAATCTATTCCATCAAAATTCCCACTGCTCATCATCAGTAAATTACTATTCTTCCAGTTTTCGGAAACCAGTCGCTCATAAAGGAGCCCGGAATCGTTGAAGATTTCAAGCTTTTCACAGGAGAATCCTTCCCTGATCTGCCCTGCATCAATCTGCTCCAGCTTTTTCAACTGTACTGCGTGGTGATTGAAATAGACGATCGCTTCATCGGCATCATCCATGCATCCTTGATAATGAGCCAGGAAATCCTTCCTCAGGCTGCTATAGGTATGTAATTCCATGCAGGCGACCAGTTTCTTGTCCGGATATTGCTCCTTAACGGCTTTAATAGTGGCTTTCAGTTTTGACGGGGAATGTGCAAAATCTTTAAAAATGTTCGTTTGTTCATTGCGCGCAACCAGTTCCAGCCTTTTTGAAGCACCGCTGAAGCTTTGAATATCCGCGAAGAATTTTTTGTCGTCGACTCCAAGCTGATTGCAGATCAGTCTCGCCCCATTCAGGTTCAGTAGGTTATGGCTTCCGAAGATCATCAGCGGAAAGTCTTTCTCCTGGTAATGAATGATGGTCTTTTCATTCACAACCGTAAAATCGGGCAACGAATATGGAATGATGGTGATATCTTTCCCTGCACCTGGGCAGATCTTTTGAAGAACCTCATCATCCTTGCAATATATCAGCGTTCCACCGGGGGAGATCAGGTCGATGAAGACTTTAAATTGTTCCACATAGTTCTCAAATGTCGGGAATACATTGATATGATCCCAGGCAATGCCGCTGAGTAGGGCAATGTTCGGCTGGTACACATGGAACTTGGGACGGCGGTCCATCGGGCTGGTCAGGTATTCATCACCTTCGAGAATCATATATTTGGCCTCTTCTGTCAGCCGGACCATCACATCAAACCCGGCAAGCTGTGCGCCGACCATGTAATCACAATCCACATTGTTTTTTTTCAGGACATGCAGGATCATAGCCGTGATGGTGGTCTTTCCATGACTGCCGCCAATAACGATCCGGGTCTTGTTTTTAGATTGTTCGTAAAGAAATTCAGGATAGGAATAGATTTTGATCCCCAGTTCCTGGGCTTTTAAAAGCTCAGGATTATCTGCTTTTGCATGCATGCCAAGGATCACCGCATCCAGCCCGGAATTGATATTTGATTCATTCCAACCTTCTGACTCCGGGAGTAACCCGTATGATTTTAATCTACCTTTGGATGGCTCGAAAAATTCATCATCCGAACCGGTTACAATATACCCTTTCTTGTGAAGGGCAATGGCAAGATTGTGCATGGCGCTTCCGCCAATGGCGATAAAATGGACTTTCATGAGATTGGATTTAGCGAATATTGACTTGAACCGTGTCAAACCTACATGAATTTTTTCAATTGAACAAATGTACTTTGGGTCAGCCAAAAGGAACTTCATAGCCTTTCGGGTTGAACGCAGGATTGTTGTATTTTTGTTCCATGATTGAACAGATCTCTGAATACAATAAAAGGTTTGCGAATGCAGCGCCAACCGAGGTTCTCACATTCTTTCTGAATGAGTACAGAGGCCGGATCGCCTTTTCAACCAGCCTGAGTGCCGAAGACCAGGTGATCATCCAGATGCTGGCTGCAATAGACCTTTCTGTTTTTATCTTCACGCTTGATACAGGTCGAATGTTCCAGGAGATGTATGACCTGCTTGAACTGACAATACAAAAATATAAGGTAAGCATTAAAGTTTATTTCCCGGATGCAGCAGCAATTGAGGAGATGGTCAATCAGAAAGGAATTAATCTCTTTTACGAAAGTGTTGAAAACCGTAAACAATGCTGCCATATCCGGAAGATTGAACCCATGCATAGGGCAATGCGAGGAATGGATGTCTGGATCAGCGGTTTGCGCAGGAGTCAGTCTGTGACACGAAAAGCTGTTGAACTGGTCGAATGGGATGAGGCAAACCGGATGATCAAGGTGAACCCGTTGATCAACTGGTCTGAAGAGGAGGTTTGGAAGCAGATCAGGGAATTGAAGATCCCTTACAATCCTTTGCATGATAAAGGCTACCCGAGCATAGGTTGTATGCCCTGCACACGGGCGATCCGGCCGGGCGAAGATATCCGTTCCGGGCGCTGGTGGTGGGAACTCCCCGAATTCAAGGAATGCGGGTTGCATGTGAAGGAATAGATCAGGAGAATCGGATCGCTTTGACAGGGCTGATCCTTGCGATGATATACGATGGAATGACCAGCATAAGGAAGCAAATCCCCAATGTGCAGCCATTTAAAAGGAGAATATTCACAGGATCCAGGTTAATCGGAACCACCGGGACATAATAAGATTCCTGTGGAAGCTTGATGATAGCAAACTTTTGCTGCAACAGGCATAATCCGAACCCGGCCACATTTCCCCAGATCAATCCCTGGCCAATAATGTAAGATGCTTTCATCAGGAATATTTTCCTGACGCTGGTATTATTCATCCCCAATGCTTTCAGTATCCCGATCATGTTTGTCCGGTCAAGAATCAGAATCAGTAAAGTCGAGATCATGGTGATTCCTGCAACCAGGATCATCAGGATCAGGATGATCAGCACGTTGATGTCCTGCAGGTCAAGCCAGTCGAAGATTTGCGGGTACAACTGCCGGATGGTTTTCGAGTCCAGCGAAAAACCAATCCGCTTGTAAACATATTTCCCGATCCTGTCGATGCTGTTAAAATCATCGAGTGCGATCTCGAAACCTCCGACTTCATCGCTCTTCCAGTTGTTTAAACGCTGAATATGCCTGATGTCGCAAAGGATGTAGATCTTGTCGAATTCCTCCAGCCCGGTTTCGTAAATCCCGGCAACGTTGAATTTCCTCCCCAGCATGTTACTTCCCGAAATGAAATAGATTCTCAGGTCGTCATGCAACCTGATCTTCAAAAGATCGGAGAGGCTTTTTGAAATCAGGACATCATTCGTTTTTCCCGTGTCAGGGAGTTTGATCATCCGGCCCTGGATGATTTTGTTCGTGAAGAATTCCGGGTCAAAATCCTTCCCGATGCCTTTCAGAATAATTCCCTGGATCTGTTCTTTTGTCTTGATAATCCCGGCTTTCGTTGCATAAACCTGGATATGTTTAATGCCTTTGGTTTTTTCAAGGTAAGGGAGGAATTCCTGTCGCATGGAAATGGGCCGGGCCTCCATTGAAGCATTTTCATCATACCTTGAGATCTGTATATGTGCCCCGAATCCAACAACTTTCTCCCGGATCTGTTTCTGAAACCCGGTAAGGATGGCAATCGCAACAAACATCACGGTGAGCCCGACAGCAATGCTGAGAATTGCAATTCTTACGATGGGGCGGGAGAAGTTGGCCTTGTCGTGGGAAAGGATGCGTCGCGCAATGAAATACTCGGTGTTCAAGGAATATTTGTTTAATTTGCAAATGTATTAAAAAAGAAAATGGCCGATGTTTGTCACTTTCATTCGGATTTCCGGCTGCAATTAAGAATAAGCTTTATGAAATTGATTATCGCTGTACTATTCATGGTTCTCCTTCCGGGATTGTTTCTGCCGGTAAAATCGCAGGTCAGGTGCGGAGCTGAACGTACGGAACTTTATCTTCCACTTTTGAAAAACAAAAGCATCGCAGTTGTTGCGAATCCGTGTTCAACAATCGGATCTGTGAATCTTGTTGACAGCCTGCTCAGGAACGAAGTGAATGTAGCCAGGATATTTTGCCCTGAACATGGTTTCAGGAATTATGCAGATGCCGGAAAGACCATTAAAAACTCCATTGATTCAGCAACACGGATACCTGTTGTTTCCCTCTATGGAAAAAAGAAAAAGCCGGAACCGGAAGATCTGAACGACGTCGACCTTGTATTGTTCGATCTGCAGGATGTTGGTGTACGGTTCTTTACTTATTTGTCGACGTTGTCGTATGTGATGGAAGCATGCTCCGAAAACAGGATCCCGCTGATGATCCTGGATCGTCCGAATCCCAATGGCTTTTATGTCGATGGACCGGTAATGGATTCCACCTGTTTTTCATTTGTCGGACTTCATCCTGTCCCGGTCATTTATGGGATGACCATTGGCGAGTATGCACAGATGGTGAATGAAGAGGGCTGGCTAAAGAATGGAATGATCTGTGAGTTGCAGGTAATCAAACTTGAGAACTACACCCACCGGACGCGATACCAGCTTCCGCGATCACCTTCTCCGAACCTGAGAGATATGAATGCCGTCTACCTTTATCCGTCACTTTGTTTCTTTGAAGGGACAATCGTAAGTATTGGGAGGGGGACTTCTTCTCCATTTGAACTGTTTGGTCATCCTTCGATGAAAGGAATGAACTTTTCATTCACTCCGAAAGCGGCAGATAATGCTTCGGTCATTCCACCCTGCAATGGGCAGTCCTGTTTTGGCCTGGACCTGCATAAGGCGTATGCAGAAAATCCGGGTCTCATGGGAAAAATTAATCTCTCCTGGCTGATCATGGCATATAAAAACATGGGGAGTGACCCGAAATTTTTTACAGGCTTCTTTGACAAACTGGCTGGCAATTCAAAGCTGCGTCAACAAATCATAAATGGAATTCCTGAAAGTGAGATCAGGAAAAGCTGGGAAGAGAAACTTGTCCAGTTCAGGGAAATCCGGGTGAAACACTTGTTATACCCGGATTGAAAAGAGTCTTAAGCAGGGCAGTTAAACAACTTGTGAAATATGCCCTGGATTTATCCTTACCACACAATCGTTACCACTGATACTGCGGGAAACGAAAAGGCAAAATTATTATTCCCCTGCTTCACACTGAATCCCTGGGCTGTGTTGCTGTAATTGCAGACAACCATCACCTTGGATCCATCCGAATTTTGAAAGGCCACAGCTTCGATCCCGGCTGCCTGGCCCTGTGTCAGCTGCAGGGCAATCCTCACAGCTCCTGGCCTCACGAATTTTGAGAAATGGGCGATTGAATAATATTCTTCATTGAAAGTGATCTGACCGCCGGATGTGTTAAGTGTCAGGACACCGCGGCAGGTAGACTGTCCGTTCTCATGCGGGGCGCCGTTCTGATCGAGCACCAGGTTCCAGAGAAGGGCACATTTCGACCAGTTCTGCATGGTTCCGATAAAGATATTTTTCATGTTCCACATCAGGTTGTCGCTAAAATTCGTGGCCCATGTACCTCCCGATATTTCCGTGAAATAAAGGTCTTTGTCAGGATCAGCATAATGCACCGTACTCATGGATGATACATCTCCGCTGTAGCCATGAAAAGCTGAGCCGGAAATATAGGATCGGGCTGAGGCATCACTGAGTACCGAGATCGGGTATTCCGGGTGGTCCCAGTTGTGATCATAAATGATGATTTTGGTGATGATCCCGGCTGACTGGAATTTCGGACCCAGGTGATCGCGGATGAAGACAACCTGGTCGGTATCCTGCATCTCCATGCAGGGATAGGTTGCTGTTGAATAGAGTGGCTCGTTTTGTGGTGTGATGGCAGAGATGTTGATCCCCTGGTTTTTCATTTCCTGGATATACCGGATGAAATAACCGGCATAAGTGTCATAACAATTCGTTCTGAGTTTTCCGCCCACCAGGCTTCCGCTGGTTTTCATCCAGGCAGGTGCGCTCCATGGGGAACCGATCAGCCTTATCTCCGGGGCATACCCGGTGATCTCCTTCAATACCGGGATGACATCCGTGAGATCCTTCTCCAAAGTGAAGTTCTGCAGTGTGAAATCGGTTTCACCGGTCGCAAGATCATCATACGTATAATAAGATGGGGAAAAATCAGATGCACCAATTGTCAGGCGAAGAGATGATATCCCGATGCCACTGACAGGGTCGAAAAGATTTTTCAGGATGGCACTCCGTGATGCTGCATCCAGGTTCCTGTTCAGCAAATAGGCGGAAGATCCTGTGAGGGCTGCACCAAAACCCTCGATGGTTTGAAAGCGTTGCGAAGTATCGATTGTGACAAGGGGCAGGCCAGCTGTTGCGGTTCCTGTGATTTCAAGTTTACCCTCATTGCTGAACAATTTTGATTTATCCCCTTTAGTAAGCCACACTGTTGCCTTGCCTGTCGAATCCGGTGAAGGCAAGGGAACCGGTACACTGTCGCTCTTACTTTTGCAGCTTCCATAGACCATCAGGATCGCGGTGATGATTACCGTCCCGGGCAATCGTATCCACAATCGCTCCCGATAGATTTTCATTTTATTTACCGCTAAGGTTCTTAATGTTTGGAAGCATTCAAAACAGAAGGCCGGATATTCTCACCAATGAGAATTCAAGAAAGCATGAAAAAAACATGCTGCTGTGTAAGGTCGATTTTCGTCAGATCAGAGTGTCCTGCCGGGATATACTTTCAGGGCAGCCTCAAGACAGATCATCGCCTGCTTCAGGTCTTCAACATTCAGGACATAACTGATGCGCACTTCATCAAGGCCTCTGCCTTTTGTGGAATAAAATCCGGTTGCAGGTGCAAGCATAACGGTTTTACCATCGAGGTTGAATTTCTCGAGCAGCCACTGGCAGAAAACATCTGAATTATCGATGGGTAAGCGGGCCATTGCATAAAATGCACCGCCTGGGTTTGGGCAGAAGCATCCCGGCATCTTATTGATTGAATCGACTACCACTTTCCGCCGTTCATAATACTCATCCAGCACCTTCTTAAAATAGGCGGGAGGCGTATTGATGGCTTCTTCCGCGGCGATCTGTCCGAATGTTGGAGGGCTTAACCGGGCCTGGGCAAATTTCATCGCAGTGTCCATCACCTCCTTGTTTTTCGAGATCATAACCCCGATCCTTGCGCCACAGGCGCTGTATCTTTTCGAGATGGAATCAAGCAGGATGACATTCTGATCGATCCCTTCCAGGTTCATGACGGAATAATGTTTCTTGCCGTCATAGACAAACTCACGGTACACTTCATCAGAGAAGAGGAAAAGGTGCTGCTCTTTGACAAGATCCCGTAGTGATTCGAGCTCCTCTTTGGTATAGAGAGTACCTGTAGGGTTATTCGGGTTGCAGATCATGATCGCCTTGGTTTTATCCGTGATTGCAGCCTCAAATGCTTCGATTGGAGGAAGGGCAAACCCATTCTCTATCCTGGAATCGATTGGTTTGATGACCACACCTGAGGAGATGGCGAACCCGTTATAATTTGCATAGAATGGTTCCGGGATGATGACCTCATCGCCGGGGTCAAGACAGGCGTTCATTGCAAACAGGATCGCTTCAGATCCACCGGTGGTGACGATCATTTCGTCGGGAGTTACGTCAATATTGCAGGATTTATAATATTCGACCAGCTTTTTCCTGTAGGAGAGCATGCCTGCAGAATGACTGTACTCCAGAACTTTCATATCGAAGTTCCGTATTTTCTGAATGACATTTTCAGGTGTTTCAATATCGGGCTGACCGATATTCAGGTGATAAACTTTCACCCCTCTTTTTTTGGCTTCTTCTGAAAACGGAACCAGCTTCCGGATTGGGGAAGCTGGCATCTTTTTACCTTTTAAGGAAATTGAAGGCATATATACGTTTATTTATTAGTGGGCGTCGCGCTGTTTTCGTTGGTTTTTTCCGGAAGTTTCTCAGCCGGCTTTGCTATGACATTACCTTTGATGGTGAGCACAACCCTGTTCGTTTTTGCATTGGACGTAACCGTGACTGTTTTATTGATCGGGCCAATGTTGTGAGTTGCATAAGTTACCTTAATAACATCACTTTTCCCTGGCAGGATTGGTTCCTGTGGCCATGTAGGGACGGTGCAACCGCATGATGAAGTTGGTTTTGATAAGATAAGAGGCTCTTTTCCGGTATTTGTGAATTTAAATTCGCAAGTACCATCAGCTCCCTGGTAAATTGTGCCATAATCGTGCACGATTTTTTCGAATGAAATTTCAGGGGCGTTGGGGTTAACCGGTGCCTGTGGCGTTGCAGTTTCCTGTGCTTTCACTGAAAATGCTGCAAAGACTAACAAGAGAAATGAAAAAATTACCTTTTGCATATTGATTTAGTTTAGAGTTAAGAATTCATCGTATTTACGGTACAAATTTAATAAATATTCGGCAATTGAAGAAAATATTAATTTTGGGAACCAGGATACAAACTAAAGAATCAATTCTGTAATAATTTTGTACTTTAATTTTAATTTTAAAATTTTCTATCCGATGCAAAAAAAAGATTTTAATTACCTGGTCTTGTTTTTTTCCCTTTTTGTTTTTCTTTCATGCAGTTCTCAGGTGACTTCCCGGGTATCTGCACCGGATTCATCTTCAAAGGGACAGGAAGTTTCTTCAGCTCCCTGCATAATCTATAAAACCCGGTCTGATTATGCGCATAACGTTCCGGTCACACTGAATGAAAAAAAATCCGGGCTGACATCTTATCCGGGTGTTAAGGATCTTATGTACCAGGGCAGGATGGCTTATCCGACAGAACTTGCACAAGGATTTCTTTTGGATAACCGGGGCATAGGACCCAATGTAGCATTCCTGGATTATACGTATGAACAATACCAGGAACTGGACCAGGTTCCGGGTTTGGAGCAACTGATGAAACATATCACTGACAAAGACCCGGTCACCGAAATGTACAATTGCGGACCAAGAAGTCAGTATAAAGATATTGAGAATGACCTGAATAAACTGATCAATTCAGGGAATTTGAATTCGTGTAAGAAGATTAAATAAAAGTATATACCTTTGCGCGTTCAATAAAACTAACAGCTTGACAGAGCCTTCACAGAAAATAAAAGAACTGGACGGGAAACAACTCTATTATAGCTTCTTGTCCGGTGCTCAACGGATATTTGACAATCAAAAGCTTCTCAATAAGATCAATGTCTTCCCGGTCTCGGATGCTGATACCGGAACAAATCTTGCATCCACCATGCGATCCATCATGGATGCAATCATTCCGACCGACAATTTCAAGCAAGCCGCCGGTGCTATTGCGGATGCTGCATTGACAGGTGCCAGGGGGAATTCGGGCATTATCTTCGCACAGTTTCTTTATGGATTCAGTAATGAGATCAAGACTGAAGAGACCATCGACATCAGGTCGTTCGCAGTCAGCATGAAAAATGCGGTGGATTATGCCTACGATGCCATTGCAAACCCGCTGGAAGGTACGATCCTCACGGTGATCAAGGATTGGGCAAACTACATGTATGCATTGAAGGATATTATCGACGACTTCATCAAACTATTGGTAGATGCATACGAGATTGCGCAACAGTCGCTGACCGAAACGACAAAGAAGCTCGAAGTACTCGCCCGTTCACATGTGGTGGATGCCGGTGCCAAAGGATTTGTCGTGTTTCTTGAAGGATTCCTTGATTTCTTTACAAAAGGAGGGAATCATCCGGCGGCAGACGGAGCAGATCTCATCCTGGAAGAAGCAGATACAAGTGCCGTTGCGCATGATGTCATCACATTCAGGTATTGCACGGAAGCGATGCTTACCGGGGCTAATCTTAATAAAGCAAAGATCCGGGATGCTGTTAAAAACAGTGGGGATTCGCTTGTCATTGCAGGCTCTGCTTCGAAACTGAGGATCCATATCCATACGGATTATCCGGCTGAATTATTCTCAGGTCTTCAGAAATTCGGAACCATCACCTACCAGAAAGTCGATGATATGGTGATGCAAAATGAGATCAATTACAACCGGAAAGCTGATATCGCTTTGCTTACTGACTCTACCTGCGATCTTCCCAAAGAATTGATTGATCGCTACCAGATCCATGTTGTTCCGCTGAGCATTCATTTTGGGGATCGGTATTTTCTCGACAGGCTCACGATCCAGCCAACGCAGTTTTATTCGTTCATGGAAAAGTTTGAGGAACTGCCAACTTCCGCACAGCCTGCATACAAGGATTTCCAGAATAAATACGAATACCTCTCCACGCATTATGATTCTGTGATCGGGATGAACCTGACCCAGGCCATGAGCGGAACCTATTTCAACAGCAATAAAGCAGCCAGTGACGTAGGATTGAGGGCCGGGAAAAATTTCAATGTATTTGACTCTAAAAATATCACTGGCGGTCTTGGACTGATTGTTCTCCGCATTGCACGGGCGATAGAAGAGGGTGTGAGCCATGAAGTCATCCTGTCAAAGATCAATGACTGGATTGGAAAATCAAATCTCAGGGTGAACCTGACAACGCTGAAATACATTGTAAGATCAGGAAGAGTTAGCCCGTTCAAGAGTTTTGTGGCGCGGGCCCTTGACCTGAAGCCAATCATAAAGATAGGCAAAACCGGCCATGCCGATACTTTCGGTAAAGTATTCTCGGAAAAGGCCGGCATGAAGAAAATCATCCGGAACATTGAGAAGATCGCTGCAAAGAACAAGATCTGGGAATATGCAATTACCCATGCAAACAACCAATCCACTGCTGACTGGTTCATGGTGGAGATGGAAAGAATAACCGGGAAGAAACCGGTGTTTGTTGAACAGGCTTCTGCTTCACTGGTAGCCAATGTCGGCCCCGGTGTCGTGGCTGTGGCATTCATGCTTGAATAATCAATTTTCCTATCTGAAATTTCTCCTGGCAGCTTCGTTCCTTTAATGTAGCTTCGCTATAGCTAGGCTCCGAGTTTGCTAATCATTTTAAGCCATGTTATTCATGCTGACTTCTCCTTTTTTTCTATTTTAGCTAAAAATTTTCCCACATGATCAATGATTCTCTTCTTCACCCTAAAAGCATCGTCATTATTGGCGGATCAAATGATGTCCAGAAACCGGGCGGTGCCGTTCTGCGCAACCTGATTGAAGGCAATTATTCCGGAAAACTTTATGTTACAAACCTGAAGGAATCAGAAGTGCAGGGAATAAAAAGCTTCCCCGACCCGGCCGTTCTTCCCGATGTTGATCTCGCGATCATTGCCATTGCTGCAAAATTTATTCCCGATACGGTTGAATTGCTTGCCAGGACCAAGAATACACGGGCCTTCATCATTCTTTCCGCAGGATTTTCGGAAGAAGGGAAAGAAGGGAAACTGCTGGAGAATAAGGTTGTTGATATCATCAACAGCGTCGATGGCTGCCTGATCGGACCAAATTGTATTGGAGTCCTGACGCCGCATTATCATGGGGTATTTACAAAACCAATCCCACGACTTGAAGCAACTGGTTGCGACTTTATCTCCGGTTCCGGGGCTACGGCCTGTTTTATCATGGAAGCCGGAATTCCCAATGGACTGACTTTCTCACGTGTCTTTTCCGTAGGAAACAGCGCACAGATGGGCGTTGAGGAAATTCTCGAATACCTTGACGAAACCTTTGATCCGGCTACGAGTTCAAAAGTGAAATTATTATACATTGAAAATATCTCCAACCCGCAGAAATTGCTTCGTCATGCAACTTCTCTCATCCGCAAGGGATGCAGGATTGCCGCCGTCAAGGCAGGTTCATCCGAAGCGGGAAGCCGGGCAGCATCTTCACATACCGGTGCACTGGCAAGTCCGGATGTGGCTGTGGCTGCATTGTTCCGTAAAGCGGGTATCGTACGATGCGCAGGGCGCGAGGAACTGATCAGCGTTGCGTCTGTTTTTATGCTTCCTGAACTGAAGGGAAAAAATATTGCAATCATTACCCATGCCGGAGGACCAGCGGTCATGCTAACAGATGCATTGTCAAACAATGATATGTCGGTACCGCACATAGAAGGTCCGGAAGCCGATGCGCTGCTGAGCCAGCTTTTCTTTGGTTCTTCAGTGGCTAACCCGATCGATTTCCTTGCCACCGGAACCGCTGCCCAACTGGAGATCATCATTGATGCCGTGGAAAAGAATTTTAAGACGATTGACGGCATGGCGGTGATCTTCGGAACACCAGGACTGACTAAGGTATTTGATGTTTATCGTGTCCTTGATGAAAAAATGAAAACCTCTGTCAAGCCAATCTACCCGATACTGCCATCCATCCTTACGGCTCATGAGGAGATTGTTGATTTCACTTCGAAGGGAAGAGTTTTCTTCCCGGATGAAGTCATGTTTGGTTATGCATTGTCAAAGGTGTTCCACACGCCGCGACCGCTGTTAGAGGAGCCGGTTCTTCCTCCTGTTGATACAAAAAAGATCCGGACGATCATTGACCATGCATCCGATGGTTACCTTGCACCGGCCGATATCCAGGGACTGATGGATGCTGCTGGAATTCCGCGGGCCGGTGAAGCAGTGGTGAAGTCTGCCGATGAAGCTGCTCAAGCTGCATTAAAACTGGGCTTGCCGGTTGTAATGAAGGTGGTCGGACCGATACATAAATCGGATGTCGGAGGTGTGGTACTGAATGTGAAGAATGAAAATTCAGTCAGGAGTGAATTTGAACGCATGATCAAAATACCTGAAACCACTGCCATCCTTATCCAGCCGATGCTCTCAGGAACAGAATTGTTTGTTGGCGCCAAGTTTGAACCCAAATTTGGCCACATGATCCTCTGCGGTATCGGAGGTACTTTTATTGAAGTATTGAAGGATGTGACTGCCGGTCTCGGTCCCGTCGGGCATGATGAAGCGCTGCAAATGATCCGCAGCCTGAAGAGTTATAAGATTATCCAGGGTGTGAGGGGACAGAAGGGGGTGGATGAAGAGAAATTCGCTGCTATCATCCTTAGCTTATCATCCTTGCTGAATGCCGCACCGGAAATCATGGAACTCGATTTCAATCCGCTGCTTGGAACTGAAACCTCCGTTATTGCAGTTGATGCGAGGATCAGGGTACAGAAGGTCTAAATTGGAACCCCGATCATTTTAAGAAAAATGATCACCAGGCCGGGCTTTAACGCGATGGTGTATACTAAGCCGAACATCGCACCCCACAGATGCGCATCATGACCGATGTTGTCTTTTGCCCGCTTACTCATGGAGTATTCATAAACAACGTACAGAACGCCGAAAAGTGGTGCAGGAATCCCAATGGGTATCAGGAATAAACTGATTTTCCCCAGTGGATAGAGAATGATGCTGGAAAAGATCACGGCAGAAACTGCGCCTGATGCACCGACGGAATTGTAGTAAACATCATTCTTGTGCTTTGCATAAGCGGGAATGATGGAAATCAGCAACCCGCCAAGATAAAGCAGGATATAGTCCAGGATGTAGGCGTCATGGAAGAACAGGCGCAACCGCTTCTCCACAAATTCCCCGAAAGAGATCAGTACGAACATATTGATCAAAAGGTGCATCCAGTTGGCATGAAGAAAACCGTAAGAGAAAAACCGGTACCACTGGCTGCTGTGCTTTACATCATAAGCGTTGAATTTGAGCCTGTCAAAAAGTGTCACATCACGGAAACACAGGATGGAAACAATGCAGGTGATGACGACGATGAAATAACTAATTTCCATGGGTTTCTGTCTTCTGATCCTTTGAATAGTCGATTTCTGATCCAAGCACACTGTGGGGGATGAGGAAGACAACCAGCATTACGAAGGCTGCAATGACCGGCCAGGCCCTCTTTTCCCTGTTCCGGTACTGGACAATAAGAGCGATGATCCAGAAAATAAAGGCAACAAGCGATTTATTATCCGTCATGTCATGCCCGAATGGCCAGCCGGTCCAGTAAACGCCAAAAGAAAATTTCTGAACGATCGGTCCGAGGATAAGTCCGCCCAGCAGGAGTGTGATAATTGTTATCCAGGTATAAAGCAGTGTGTTCTTTCCTTTGAGAATTGCCTCAAGACCGGTGATCGTTGAAAACAGCATCGCGAGGAAAATGAAAAAGATATGCGGGATCAGCCATGAGGCCGGGACTGAACCTTTGTATCGCAGGACAACATCCTTTTTTGAAAGTTCATATTCTACGTTGTTGCTGATCAGGGTTATTTTATACTGGATCTTTCCTGCTGCGGGCTGGTGGGGAATCAATGTTACAAGAAAATTTCCTGCGCGGATCAATGGTTTCGTGGTTATGCTGTCGTTACTTTTGAATCGTTTGAACCTGATCTCACCTGTGACCGACCGGTCCGGAACCCGGAGAAATAATGGTGCATCTTCGTTGCCACTTGCCGAGGTCAGAAGCTGGTATTTGATCTGCTGGTTATTGATCTCAACTTTCCCGCGAACCGGGTACGTGGGGCCTGTCATTCTTTGGTAAACCGCTATGACGGCTGTAAAAATGAATGCAAAGAAGAAAATCAGGAATGTTTTTATTTTCGTGTTCATAGATGTTTTTTTGGACGGCAAATATACTTAAATGTTTATTACCTGTCTCTGTGTTCCAGGATGTCATACATGGCCTGGTGAATCCGGGTGCGAAGATTCATGTCGGCAAGCTTTTGATTGGCTGCATCCGGATAAACCCTGTTGGAGAGAAAAATATAGGTCAGGTTGTTGGAAGGATCAGTCCAGATGTAGGTCCCGGTAAATCCCGAGTGACCAAAACTTTCAGGTGAGGCGCTGCGGCATGACGGGCCATCCGGTGAAGTATTCAGCAACGGTTTATCAAAACCCAGCGCACGCCTGTTTCCTGATTTCGGAAACTGTATTGCTGTAAATTCACGGATGGTTGATGGAAGGAAATATTGCTTTCCGCCATACGTGCCATTGTTCAGGAATATCTGCATAATGACAGCAAGATCTGCTGCGTCGGAAAAAAGTCCTGCATGACCGGAAACTCCACCAAGCATTGCTGCTCCCGGATCATGTACATCGCCCCTGACCTGTTGCTTACGGAAGTCATTGTCATATTCAGTCGGCATGATCCGTGAAACAGGAAAACGATAGCGCGGATGAAAGCATGTCGTGGCCAGGCCCAGCGGATGATAAAATTCCTCATCAAGGTAATTCTCGAATTTTTTCCCTGTGATCTTTTCAACGATCAGCCGAAGAAGATAAAATCCAAGATCGCTGTACTTATAATCGTGTACGGACCTCAATGGCGATCTGATGATCTCATTAAATACGGTATCCGCATAACTCTTTTTCGTGAACATCCCGTAAGCAACGCGCAACGGAAATTCTGCAGTTGAGTCCGGGCTGTAAATTGCCGGATCAGGCCTGCCATTTTTCATGGTCCTGTCATAAAACCTGATCCATGGCTGCAATCCTGCCTGGTGTGTCATGACATTCCGGATGGTCATGTTTTCTTTATTGGAACCTTTTGCCGGTTCAAGATAATCCCCAAGTTTTCCATCCAGCGAAATTTTCCCCTGTTCATACAGTTTCATGATGGCAAGCGTGGTTGCAAGAACCTTGGTGAGTGAAGCCAGATCATAGATGTCGTCGTTATGAACGGATGTCGAATCTTCATACCGCGGATGGCCGAAAGATTTCTCATAAAACACTTTTCCATCCTTTGCAAAAACGATCTGGCAACCGGGGTAAGCTCTTTTCTCAATACCCATCATGGCCAGGCTATCAAGCATTCTTAATTTCTCAGATACAATTCCGATCTCTTCCGGACGGATGAATGCCATTCGCGATGCTTCGGTCAGCAGTCCTGTATGTAAAGGAAATGCCGGTGATCCCGAAACAGGCAGCTTCCCTTTGGCCGCCAATCCGCCGAAGATTACCTGTGCTGTCGCATCTTCTGCTGCCGGTGTATCAAGGTAGGAGACAAGGATGGATTGAACATTCCTGTAGCTCTCAAGATATGAAAGGGTATATGGGCTGCCCAGGATTGCAAGTACGATCCTGCTTGAGAGGCTTAGTGAATCGATCAGGGACTGCAAATGTTCCGGGAATCCATATTTGTGTGTCGGATAACTGCTGCTGCAATGGACTCCGAGAACCACGAGGTCATAACCGGCAGCGAGACGGAGAACGGAATCCATCCGGGCTTTTGAAAAATGAGCAGGCAGGTTCAACATCTTTACCGGGGCATAATTTGCCAGCATGTCCTGGAATACATTGGAATTGGAATCCCCGACCGACAATGCCGCAATCTTTTTATGGTCAAGGAAAGTCAGCGGAACCAGGTTGTCTGTATTCTTTACCAATGTGATTGCAGAACGGTAGATCTGTTCGCTTAACATCGAATACTTTAACGGATTGAGATCTTGGTATAGTTCACTTGTTTTTATCTGATGCGTTTGTGCCAGTCCTGACCGGTATTTCAGGAACAATATTTTTTTGCATTTTTGATATACAGACTCGCGGAATGCCACCGAGCTGTCACATTCCTGCATGATCCCGTGCACGGCTTTTGCAACATCTTTGGGCAGCAGCAGCAGATCATTCCCGGCCTCCAGCGCCTTCACTTCAATTTCACCCGGCTTGCTGAATTTTGTGACACCTTTCATATCCAGGGCATCAGTGATAACCAGTCCTTTAAATCCAAGTTCCTTCTTTAACAGGCTGTCGACGATTTTTGGTGACAATGTGGATGCCATATTCTTTGCCGAATCAACCGACGGAACAAATAAATGACCAATCATGACACCATCAACTCCCTGACGGATCATCTCTTTGAACGGAAAAAGTTCGATGGAATCCAGTTGTTGCTTTGATTCCCGTATCACCGGAAGTGTAAGATGTGAATCCGCATCTGTGTTTCCATGTCCCGGGAAATGCTTGGCTGATGCGAAGATTCCCGCATCCTGCAATCCTTTCATGTAAAGAATCGCCTTTCGTGCAACATCATGTTTGTCTTCCCCGAACGAACGGAAACCAATCACAGGGTTTGAAGGATTGTTGTTGATATCGACATCGGGGGCAAAGTTCACCTGGATGCCAAGCCGCCTGCAGTCTTTGGCAATGTTTGCCGCCACCCGGTATACCAGCGAATCATCTGCACAGGCGCCGAGTGTCATCTGCTTGGGAAAAGTAAAAGCGCTGTCAAGCCGCATTCCCATTCCCCATTCTGCATCAATACCGATCAGCAAAGGCGTTTGCATTGTGCGTTGCCACCGGTTGGTGAGTTCCGCCTGCCGCAGGGGAGTTCCTTTGAAGAAGCACACTCCACCAACATTCCAGGATCTGAGAACATTCGTCAAACTGTCGTTGTAAACAGAGTCTTTATATGAAAAAGCGCGAACCATCAATAGTTGCGCGATCCTTTGATAGGGTGTAAGGGATGTGAACACCGAATCGACCCAGGTGGAGTCTGTTGCAGAAGCAACCTGTTGATACGAGCAGATGCCCTGGAAAGTCAAGCTGTTCATGAGGATCACAAGGAAAGCAAGAAGAGCGGCGGACGTTAATTTTTTCATTGGAAGCAGTGCATCTTTGTTTCACAAAAGAAATAAAAATGCGGCTTCCAACGTTAAATCTTATTCATATTTATTAACATTACTAAGGAATGAAGTCGATAAATGATAATTTTGGCTCTCCAACAGCACAAATACAAACAGTTCAAATTTAAATCTCTTAATTCTCTTCAATGCCTTCAATTCCTGAACTTCAGAAGATCTCCACCCAGGTACGCCGGGACGTCATCCGTATGATCCACATGGCAGTTTCCGGTCATCCGGGAGCTTCCCTCGGATGTGCTGATTTTTTAACGGTTCTGTATTTCGAACTCATGAAGCCGGATCCGTCGCACTTTTCAATGGATGGAAATGGGGAGGACCTGTTCTTTCTTTCCAACGGACATTTATCCGCAGGCTGGTATAGTGTAATGGCCCGATACGGATTTTTTAATATCAAGGAACTGGGAACATTCCGTAAGCTGGGTTCAAGATTGCAGGGACATCCCGCCACCATGGAAGGATTACCGGGAGTTAGGATTGCTTCAGGTTCTCTGGGACATGGGCTTTCGGTATCAACTGGTGCGGCCCTTGCAAAACGATTGAATAACGACAACCACCTGGTTTATTGTCTGACCGGTGATGGTGAACTGGAAGAAGGCCAGAACTGGGAAGCATTGATGTTTGCTGCAGCACGGAAGGTGGATAACATCATTGCCGTGGTTGATTACAATGGGCAGCAAATCGACGGACCGGTAGACAAAGTACTTCCGCTTGGAAGTCTGAAAGCCAAAATGGATGCATTCGGCTGGCATGTCTTTGAAATGAACGGGAACGATATTCCGGAAATAATCAACACCATGGCTGCAGCAAAAGCTGCTACGGGAAAGGGGAAACCGGTAATAATACTGATGAGAACCCACATGGGAGAAGGTGTTGATTTTATGATCGATCGTCATGAATGGCACGGTACCCCGCCGAATGATGAACAGGCAGAAAAAGCGCTGGCACAGCTGGAAGAGACATTAGGTGATTTTTAATCTGCAATTTTTGAAATTTTGAAACCCGTCAGGTCATTAATTTTGTTTTTACTGTATTTACTGTTTCTGGTGACGGCAAGCTCGGGATATGCACAGCAGGTTAGACCCCCTGATAAGCCCAAGCCCACTTCCAGGATCCTTTTTGTCTTCGATGCTTCGCAAAGCATGTATGGCCTCTGGCAGAGCGATACGAAGTTCAACATCGCCACGCGTTTATTCATCAGTATCCTCGACAGCCTGAAAAATGTGAAAAATCTTGAAGTTGCACTTCGGGTGTATGGTCACCAGAAGCAATTTCCTCCGCAGGACTGCAGTGACACAAAACTGGAAGTCCCGTTTGGTCCGGATAATGTGGCAAAGATCAAGCATACGTTAAAAACCATTGTTCCCAAAGGGACCACACCGATTGCATATTCCCTGGAACAGGCCGCCACTGACTTTCCGCCATGCGATCATTGCAGGAATATCATCATCCTGATCACAGACGGGATGGAAGAATGCGGCGGGGATCCCTGCCTCGTCTCTCATGAACTGCAGAAAAAAGGAATTGTACTGAAGCCATTCATTATCGGGATCGGGAAGGATTTTCGCAAATCTTTCGATTGTGTCGGAAGCTATTTCGATGCAACCAATGAAAAGGAATTTGTAACCGCACTGAATGTTATCATTTCACGGGCACTCAACCCCACCAGCGCACAGGTCAATCTTCTTGATCAGTATGGAAAACCGACGGAAACCAATGTAAACATGACGTTCTATGATAATGTCTCCGGCAAGATCCAGTACAATTTTATCCATTCGATCAATAACAAAGGACTTCCCGATACACTTGAAATTGACCCGATGCTGACCTACGACATCGTGGTGCATACCATTCCCGAAGTCAGGAAGGATAGTGTTAGGCTTACACCCGGTAAACATACAATCATCGGGATCGATTGTCCGCAGGGTTACCTCACCTTCAAGGCAGGATCAAATTCCACGATTAAATTCCTTCCCTGCCTGGTCCATCAGAAAGGAAGGTCTGAAATCATCAACATCCAGCAGTTTGACCAGGTTGAAAAATACCTGACAGGAACGTATGATGTTGATGTGCTTTGTTTGCCAAGGCTTACCATTCATGATATTGAAGTGGCACAAAGCCATACAACCACGGTGGAGATCCCGCTTCCGGGAATTGCCAACATCCAGAAAACAACCAATGGCTATGGCAGCCTTTATATCGAAAATGACAAGGAACTGACCTGGCTTTATAACCTGAAGGATAATCCCCAGCAGCAGGAAACACTTTACCTGCAGCCTGGAAAATACAAGGCGGTCTTCAGATCAAAATATTCAGACCGGTCGGAGTATACGATTGAGAAATCATTCACCATCGATCCGGGTCAGACAACAAACATCAAATTGTATTAAGGACAGGCCTGATCATTTTGGGAAAAAATTAACCATGTTATTAATTTAGGATCATGAAGGAATATCTGAACACTGGATCAAAAGACACACGCTCGGGATTTGGAGAAGGCTTGCTGGAACTTGGGAAAACGAATCCTGAAGTTGTTGCCCTGTGTGCTGACTTGATCGGTTCACTGAAGATGGAGGCTTTTGTTAAAAATTTTCCTGAACGTTTTTTCCAGGTCGGCATTGCCGAAGCCAACATGATGGGCATCGCTGCCGGGCTTACAATTGGCGGGAAGATCCCGTTTACCGGTACATTCGCCAATTTCTCAACGGGCAGGGTCTACGACCAGATCCGGCAATCGATCGCGTATTCAAACAAGAACGTTAAAATTTGTGCATCCCACGCTGGCATTACTTTAGGTGAAGACGGGGCAACCCACCAGATGCTGGAGGACCTTGGCATGATGAAGATGCTGCCGATGATGACAGTCATCAATACGTGTGATTTCAACCAGACCAAAGCCGCAACCCTTGCGATTTCAAAGCATATTGGACCGGTTTACCTTCGCTTCGGAAGACCCAAAGTTCCCAATTTTACACCGGCTGACCAGGAGTTCATCATTGGAAAAGCAGTGATGCTGTGTGAAGGAACAGATGTCTCAATATTTGCAACGGGTCATCTTGTCTGGAATGCACTTGAAGCGGCAAAGATCCTCGAAACAAATGGAATCTCCGCAGAGGTCATCAACATTCATACCATCAAACCTCTCGATCGTGAAAGCATTCTCCGGTCGGTGAAAAAAACTGGTTGTGCCGTCAGCGCCGAGGAGCACATGCGAAACGGAGGACTCGGCGACAGCATCGCCCAGCTGCTGGCGCTTGAAATGCCGTCACCACTGGAAATGGTTGCCGTCAATGATCATTTTGGTGAAAGCGGGAAACCCGAAGAGCTGATGAAAAAATTCCACCTCGAACCTGAAGATATCGTCGACGCGGTTAACAAGGTGATTCCAAGGAAAAAATAAAGATCACTATTCTCAGAAGATCTGCGGATTCCCTTCCTGGTTTTCCCCGTTCCTCGTAAGCATCAATGGAATATCCTTGTCGATGAACAAGGGTACCGTTTCCACAGTAACATTACTCGTATCCAGCCCCAGTGACCGTACTTCCGAGATCCCGAAATTCTTGAATACAGAATAGAAATCCATGATCAGCTGCTCGCGTGGAGGGAAGTCAAAATCATAATTCTGGATCCGGTCGATCACGACAAACCTGAAATCGCTGAAGACATCAAATTTCCGCAATGATTCATACCGGCTGATGAGATCGATCTCATGGTTCCTGGCCATCTCTTCAATGACCTGGCGGAAAAACAGGTTAACCCTTGGCTGGACCTTGAATCCAATCTTAAAATCCACTTTGATCAGTGTATCAGGTATGAGATGAGTGATCCGGTATTCCAGGACATGTGGCTCATCAAGAATATCAACGTGAAGGAGCCAGTAAACATCGGCCCGCTTTGGTTGCTTGTTCAGGATTGAATAAATGATCTTCGATTCGATGTCGGAATCTTTGTTGGCTTTCGTCAGGAAAACCAGGTTTGTTGCATACCTTGGAATTGAGACATCCGCACTCAGCGCCTTGATCACCGCGTAATAATTCTCAATCTTGATAAACTCAATGAAACTGTTCTTGATCTTTCTTCCATGGAACCAGACGTACATGATCACAAAAAGAAAACCTCCCAGTGAGATCGTGAACCACCCGCCGTGAATGAATTTATTGAGATTGGCAATCAGGAAAGAGCCTTCAATGGTGGTATAAACCAGCAGCAGCAATCCGACAATATATACCGGGACTTTCCGGTAATACAGGTAAATGCTGAGCAGGATTGTTGTCATCAGCATCGTTATGGTGATGGAAAGTCCATAAGCCGCTTCCATGTTGGAAGAGCGGCGGAAAAAGACCACGACAAACAGGCAGCAGGCATACAGCATCCAGTTGATGCTTGAAATGTACATCTGTCCCTTGATATTCGTGGGGTAGTTGATCTTTATCTTGGGCCAGAAATTCAACTGGATTGCTTCACTGATGAGCGTGTATGAACCGCTGATCAATGCCTGGCTTGCGATGATTGCAGCAGCTGTTGACACGATGACACCGGTAATCAGGAACCATCCCGGCATGATGGAAAAGAAAGGATTGGTCCATTCATTTACCTGGTCGGCATGTTTCAGGATCCAGGCACCCTGTCCGAAGTAGTTCAGCAACAATGAGATCTTCACATACATCCAGGTGATCCTGATGTTCTTCAAACCGCAATGGCCAAGGTCTGAATACAGCGCTTCCGCACCGGTGGTGCATAGGAAGACCGCCCCCAGTAAAACAAATCCATGGGGGAATTTCGCCAGGAACAGGTACGCGTAATGCGGGTTAATTGCCTTGAAGATCGAAGGGAAATTGAGAATCTGCGAAAACCCCAGCACAGAAAGCATCGTGAACCAGATAAACATGATTGGTCCGAACGATTCTCCAATAGCCTTGGTCCCAAGCCGCTGAACAAAAAACAGGGCAGTTATGATGAACAACACGATGGGAACCACGGGAATTCTCGGGTTGATGTTGATCAGGCCTTCCACAGCAGAAACAATGGTGATAGAAGGTGTGATCACGCCATCAGCAAGCAATGTACAACCGCCAATAATAGCAAATATGTAAGCCCATTTTGCCCGTTTACGGATCAGTGCAAACAGTGAAAAAATTCCGCCTTCACCCCGGTTGTCAGCCCGAAGTGTGATGATCACATACTTTAATGTTGTCTGAAGTGTCAATGTCCAGAAGATGCATGACAGTCCTCCAAGAATGAAATTCTCATTGATCGTATCAGCGCCGCCCACAATGGCCCGCATCACATACAGAGGAGATGTCCCGAGATCACCGAAAACGATTCCCAGCGTTACCAGCAAGCCTGTCGCGGTGACAGTTGAAATCTGGTTTTTATTTAACTTCCTCCTCATTGCGGGTTTCCTGTTTCCATTTTTCTGACAAATTCTTAATCAGTGCGATGATCATTGGAAGAAGAGAGATGAAAATGATTCCCAGGATTGCAAGGGTGAAGTTCTTCCTTATGACAGGAATGTTCCCGAAAAAATACCCGCCTGAAGCAAACAGCGTAACCCAGGAAATATTCCCGATGATGCTGAAGGAGATGAAACGCAGGTACCGCATGGTCCCGATCCCGGCGACAAACGGGGCAAAGGTCCGGATAATGGGCATGAAACGGGCAATGATCAGGGTTTTCCCGCCATGCTTCTCATAAAAAGAATGAGTTTTTACAAGGTATTTCTTTTTTATCAGCTTGTAATCTTTATCATAAACCTTGCTTCCCAGTATACGGCCGATAAAATAGTTGGTGTTATCACCAAGAAAAGCCGCCACGATGAGCAACGGAATGATGACCAGGAGATTCAGCGGATTTCCAGGCATAGCAGCAAGTGTTCCGGCTGCAAACAACAATGAATCACCAGGCAGAAACGGGGTAACGACCAACCCGGTTTCACAAAAAATGATCAGGAAAAGGAACAGGTAAGTCCAGGCACGGTAATCAATCACCCAGTGCTGAAGATGAATATCTATATGGAGGATAAAATCGAGGAATCCTTTAATTATGTCGGTCATGGTCTGGTAACAAAAAGTTTTGTTTCTGTGACTTTCATCAATGAAAGGCCGGAGTATTTCAATGTTGTTCAGGAGTTAAAGAATCAAAAACAGGCTCATCAACGAAAAACGTGCAAATGTAAGATTTTATTCGGGATTGAATCTGCCCGTCACTTTTTTCCGGAACCCTTTACTTCCGGTCCATCCGGGAAAAACCCCAGCGGAGTAAAAAAGGCGTAGAAATGGTCGTGGCAAGTGCCATAAATACCAGGATTGAAAAGACGGTGACATCGATGAAACCGCGTTGCAGGGCAATGTTTGCAATGACGAGTTCCATAATTCCCCGGGCATTCAGTCCAAATCCAAGGGTGAGCGAATTGATCCTGTCAAAGCCTGCCATCCGGCTTCCAACATATCCTCCAAAGATCTTGCTTGTGAAGGAAACTGCAAGAACGATCAATAGCAAGGGTAAACTGCAAAGCGAAGTGAGCGTAAAGGAAATTCCCATGGAGGCAAAAAAGATGGGTGCAAGAAAACCCATGGTTATGCCAGATGTGGATTCCTTCACCTTGTCAAAATTCCGTTTTGTAAACAGCGAACGCGGGAACAGAATAGCCCCGAAGAAAGCACCGATGATAAAATGTAATCCCATGGCTTCAGAGATACTGGCAAAAGCAAGCACGTACACAATAACCAGCGCAAAGAGTGATTGATTTCCCCTGAGCAGTCGCAGAATTGAGATCACTCTCGGATTGATCAGGCCCATCCTCGACTTGATGAACTTCACCACTTTGTATGCCAACATCAGGAACGCAATAAATAAAAGTACTTTAATGATCGTGACAGAAATTGAAAATGCAATATCCTTCAGGTGTTTTGATTCGTCGTTGAAATCAAGGATTACCCCCAGGACCAGCAGGGAAAGGACATCATTGAAAATGGCCGCGGAGATGATTCTTTGCCCGACATCTGACTGAAGTTTTCCGAGATCCATCAGGATGCGGATACTCACCGGGAGTGCAGTGATAGCAATGCAAAGGCCAAGGACTATGGAAAATGTGCTGTTGTTATGAAACAGCTTGCCAATAAAAAACCCGCTGACAAACGGAATCAGAAATCCAAGGATAGAGATCCAGCCACTTCTGCCCCGGATTGATTTTACGATCTCCTCAACCTCAATCTCCATTCCTGCAATAATGATCAAAAGGAAAACGCCAAGGTCGGCAACGACTTTCAACTCGTATGTGTTCTGGACAAGGTTCAGGAGTGAAGGACCAATGATGACTCCCGCCAGAACTTCACCGATCATCGCTGGCTGCCCGATCCGTTCCATCAATTCCCCCAGCACTTTTGCTACCAGAAGAACGATAAGCAAAACAACGACAAAAGGCAGTTGTGAGTGAGTGAGGTGAAACATAGTCCAGGCAGGTATCTGAATTTTTTATCAAAGTTAAAAATTTTATGCATTCACTTGTTAAATCTTATATAACCGGGGAAAATTCAATCACCCAAAATTATCATCCGGTGATTTTCTTCGGAATTTCAGCTACTTTTGCGAAACAACAACGAACAATATGCCTTCCAGTCATCCGCAGCAGCTTAATGAAATCATCGACCTGATCATTCTTACAGATCCGCAGAAATTGCTGGATATCGGCGTTGGTTTCGGGAAATATGGTTTCCTTTCGAGGGAATACCTCGAAATGTGGAACAGCGGAAATGAATATCTTCAATGGACCCGCCAGATTGATGGCATCGAAGCTTTTGAAGCTTACCTTACCCCGCTGCACGACCAGGTCTATTCAAAGATATTTCACGGTGATGCGCTGCAGATTTTACCAACAATTAATGAGCGCTACGACCTGATCTTATTGATTGATGTGCTCGAGCATTTTACTTTCGAAGATGGATTGAAAGTCCTGGAACAATGCAGGAGATGCGGTAGAAATATTCTTATCTCTGTTCCCAGATCAATGTCAGTTCAGGGTGATGTTTATGGAAATCCTTACGAAACTCATAAATATAATTGGGGTGAGAAGGATCTGGCATTTATACCCGATAAATTTTTCCTGCCCAATGAGAGATCAGCAATTTGTTACATAGGGGAGGACTGGCAAAGAATTTCTTCCATCATAAAAAGAAGAAAAACCCGGAAACAGCTGGTAAATGTCCTGGAGTTTCTCAGGCTAAAGCAAGTTGTGAAAATGGTATTGAAAAGTAAATAGGTTAAGGCAGTTTTCATCAATGGACATAAATTATCTTATCCAGATTGGTGCCGTCACCACTACTCCGCTCGAACTGATTGCAGTTGCCTTCGGCCTGGGCAGTGTCTGGTCCATGAAAAAAGAGAGCATTCTTGCATTCCCGTTCGGGATCATCAATGTGCTGGGTTACGTTTACATCAGTTATGTGAAGGAACTTTATGCATTGGCCGGGATCAACCTGTTCTTTGCATTTATGAGTATTTACGGTTGGATCAACTGGTCGAGACAAAAAGATGATAAGCAGACTGTCAATATTTCCTGGTGTTCCAGGAAAGAACTTGCCCTGAATTTTGCAGTATTCCTGGTCGCATTTTTTATTCTCAGGATTCTTCTGAAAAAATATACTGACAGCCCTGTGCCATCCTGGGACGCGCTTACGACGGCCTTCTACATTGTTGCCATGTGGCTTCTTGCCATTAAGAAAATTGAAAACTGGTTTGCCTGGATCATCGGCGATTTCATCTCGATTTTCCTCTTTGCCATTCCATTTTCTCACAACCAGGTCAATTACTTCAGCAGTTTCCAGTTCCTCGTTTTTACCATCATTGCAGTGTTCGGATACCTTGAATGGAAGAAGAAATATGAATCGGAAGTCCATGCCTGAAATCCTGAAAATCGCAATTACAGGTCCTGAATCAACAGGAAAATCAATGCTTGCAGAGCAGCTGGCTGAATATTACCAGACACTGTTTGTTCCTGAATTTGCAAGGGCTTACATTGATAAGCTCGACAGGCCGTACAATCAGGAAGATATTCTTACCATTGCGAAGGGACAGCTTGAGCAGGAAAAGCAAATGACAGAAAAGTCATCGCATTTTCTTTTTTGTGATACCGAGCTGATCGTTACGAAGATCTGGAGTGAATTCAAATATGGCACGTGTGATCCCTGGATCCTGAAGAATATTGAAGAGAACAAGTATCATCTTTTTTTGTTGTGTGATGTCGATCTGCCATGGGTTGAAGATCCCCAGCGCGAACACCCGCATCTGCGTAAAACATTATTTGATTTGTATTTCCAGGAACTGACCCGGAGGAAATTTCCGTTCAGGGTCATTACAGGAATTGGAGATACCAGGCTGAAGAACGCGATTGCGGCGATCACAGAGGTTGATTGAATCATATTTCTTTGCTTTTTGCGTTAATCTGTTTCTATTGTCGGATAATTCATGACTGAAACAAGACCTAAGATCCTTTTTCTTCCCAAATGGTACCCGCACCGGCAGGATCCGATGCCCGGCCTGTTTGTAAAGAACCAGGCAGAGGCTGTTTACCGGTTTTGTGATGTGGCGGTTCTGTATGTTCACGGGGATCGTGATTGTCCGAATGCGTATGAAGTGGATTTTACAGAGGAAAACAATGTGATCGTTGTGAGGGTTTATTATAAGGTTCCTTCTTTAAAAATCCCATTGGCTGGCAGTTTCCTGAAGCTCTTCAGATTCTTGAAAGCCTACCGGCTTGGCTTCCATCTTCTGACCAACTTTGAACCGGATATCTTGCATGTTCACGTCCTGACAAGGACTGGCTTAATTGCACTTATCTACAGGATATTTAAGAGGACCCCGTACATTGTTTCTGAGCATTGGTCACGCTATTTTCCTGAAAATAATACCTATAAAGGATTTCTGCGTAAATTGCTTACACGTATTATTGTAAGACATTCCAGTGCTTTGATCCCGGTTTCGGAGAAACTGAAACAGGCAATGATTGCAAACGGTTTGAACAACCGGCAAGTCTTCATTATCCCGAACTCCGTCGACATGGACCGGTTTGTGATTCCCGGGAACAGGAATCCGCGGGATAAAAAAAAGATTATTCATGTCTCCTGTTTTGAAGATAAATCGAAAAATATAACCGGTTTTCTCCATGCGGTTAAGTTTGTGTTGGAAAAGAGATATGATTTTGAAGTTTCCATCATTGGTGAAGGACCGGACTTTGAGTACTGCCGGAATGCCGCGCGTGACATGGGATTCAATGAGGATGTGGTGAAATTTCCGGGACAAAAAGATGCAGTCGAACTTGCCGCGATCATGGGAGATGCAGATTTCCTGGTTCTTTCCAGCAACTATGAGACATTCGGAACCGTCGTTATTGAAAGCCTGGCCTGCGGAACACCGGTGGTTGCAACAGCGGTTGGGGTTGTGCCGGAGATTATCAATGAGGCCAATGGAATCATTACATCACCCGGAGATATGCAGGCACTTGGAGAAGCCATTATGGTTATGCTTGATAAATGCTCAACTTATGACCGCAAACAAATCAGGGAGACTGTCAGGAATAAATTCAGCAAGGAAATGGTAGGTTTGCAATTGTATGAGATCTATTCAAAAATTTTAGAGCCAGTCAGAAAACATCAATGATAAAGAAAGTCCTGGGAACCATTGCCACTCGCCTCGTCATTGCCATCCTTACACTGGCAATGGTCCTGATCAATGCACGTATCCTCGGACCCGAAAAGGTTGGGACCGTCAGCCTGGTGATCCTCGCCATCACGATCATCCAGCTCCTGAATAGCTTTGTTGGAGGTAGCGCACTCGTCTATCTTGTTCCCCGGCTTGAGATGATCAAACTGATCATTCCTGCTTACTTGTGGGCATTGGTAACTGCGATTGCAGGAACATCAATCCTGGATATTTTTCAGTTGTTCCCGAAGGAAATGGGTATTCAGTTCCATGTGATCCCGGAAGGATATTTTCTGCATGTCCTTCTTTTATCAATGATCCTGTCATTGGCCAGTGTAAACTTCATGATCCTGATGGGGCAAGAGCGGATAAAAACCTACAATACGATCACTGTTCTCCAGGTTCTGTGTCTCTTTGCAATGATGATGATCCTGTTCTTTGTCTTCCGGCAGCGCAGCATCGCGGCGTATATTAAAAGCCTGTACGTTTCATACATACTTGCATTCCTCGCTGGTTTCTGGATGATCGTCCCATCATTTAAAAAGAGTTCTCCCGGCGGGATGAAAGCCGCGGTGAAAGAAATATTCCATTACGGATCGATCATGCAACTCGGGAATATCCTTCAGTTCCTGAATTATCGTGTGAGTTATTACTTCATAGAATTTTTCCTGAGCCGTGCGGCAGTCGGGATTTATTCGGTGGGCGTACAGCTTTCGGAAAGTATCTGGCTGATGGCGAAAAGTATTCACCTGGTCCAGTACACAAGGATTTCAAATACAAAAGATCAACAATACGCAGCCCGCCTGACGCTCAACCTGCTTAAGATTTCATTCCTGCTTACACTGGTAGCCCTCGTGTTTATAATGCTTTTCCTGAACCTCTTCTTCTCCCTCATCTTCAAGCCTGCATTCAATGAGGTTCCTTCGATCATGATGGCAATGTCGGCCGGAATACTGATCTTCTCGGTCTCCATCATCCTGAGCCCCTATTTCTCGGGAACCGGGAAGCCTGTGCATAATACCATCAGTGCCGCGGTGGGACTGGTTTTTACATTAGTCTTCAGCTTATTCCTGATTCCACGCCTGGGACTCATGGGCGCTGCCTGGGCAGCCACACTGGCATACAGTGCTGCAACAGCTTACCAGGTGGTCGTTTTCATTAAACAGGCAAAAGTTACCCTGCCAGACTTCCTTCTCCGGAAAAGAGATATCCTTTCAATAATTAGTGAAATGAAAACTTTCCTGAAACAGTAGAAAGCTGGTTAAACTTCGAAAATTGAGTAAATATTTAACCACTAAGGCCACAAAGGAAGCACAATGTACACAAAGATTCTTCTTTTGACCTTTGTGTAAACCTTTGCTCTTTGTGGTTAATAATCGATTGAGTTCGTTCTTTGAGTGCAGTTTAAGAAGTCCGAATGGAGTTCCAGGCTATTCCCCTTTAAAGTCCGGTTTCCTCTTTTCGAAGAATGCCTTGAGACCTTCCATATAATCCTGGCTCGTACCGGCTTTTCGTCTCAATGTATCAATGTGCTCGAAGGTCTGAGGCGTCAGTGGCATCGCGTTTCCCAGCGTATTCAGCTGTTCCTTGATGACCTGGATGCTCATAGGCGAATTGGCAATGATCTTTTCAGCCAGGATTCTTGTAAATAACTCAAGTTCATCTGCCGTAACAAGGTGGTTGAGTATTCCTAAACTCAGCGCTTTTTCAGCAGAAATCGGTGAAGCCGTAAAGAACATCTCCTTGACAATATGTGCACCAATGATATCAAGGAACTGCAGGATCCCGGAAGTATTATAGGGAACACCGATCTTCGCTGGTGTAATGGCCAGGCAGGTATCTTTCGTTCCGATGACGATATCACAAACAAACACAATGTTACAGGCTCCTCCCCAGATGCTTCCTTCGGCCATGGCAATTACCGGTGCCGGAAAATTCTGGATGGCCCTGATTACACGCTGAAGCGGATTATCATAAGCCAGCGGATCGCTGCCGTCTTTTGGTAATTCATCGATGTTGAACCCGGCTGACCATACTTTGGCTCCTTTGTTTGACCGGAGGATAACTACGCGGACCTTCTCTTTTTTCAGTTCATTAAAAGCTTCCAGCAATTCATTCAGGAGATCGAAACTCAGTGCGTTTCGTTTCTTGTCATTATCCAGGGTGATATACCCGATCATGTCCCGGAATTCGGTTTTTATCAGACTCATGGTTACAAATATTTTGAACCGGCAAATTAAATGAATTCTTTCAAATTGAGGGGAAAATAGTTAACCTTTGACCTGACAGGTTACGAAGTTCCTGTCAGGTCAAACTTCGTATTTTCATTGATTCCCATAAGGAATCCAATTTTGTCGCATTGATTCCCGTAGGGAATCCATTTTTGTAGAAAATGAACATCGTAGATATACCCATCAACCGCGTAGCGGTTGCATTTTTAATTGCATCCCCTACAGTGATGTAAAATCTGTTGTTACGTTTGCCTACTATAGTGAATCCCCTGCGGGGATTATCGAGATTCACACCTTGGATCAGCCTGTTCTCCCATTTTTAACAATTCTTAGTGGAAAGACCAAGAATGGTAATATGTTCAGAATCTTTGGATATTCATTGATTTCCGTAGAGAATCCGTTTTTGTAGAAAATGAACATCGTAGATATACCCATCAACCGCGTAGCGGTTGCATTTTTAATTGCATCCCCTACAGGGATGTAAAATCTGTTGTTACGTTTGCCTACTATAGTGAATCCCCTACGGGGATTATCGAGATTCACACCTTGGATCAGCCTGTTCTCCCATTTTTAATAGTTCTTAGTGGAAAGACCAAGAATGGTAATATGTTCAGAATCTTTGGATATTCATTGATTCCCGTAGGGAATCCATTTTTGTAGAAAATTGTTGTTACGTTTGCCTACTATAGTGAATCCCCTACGGGGGTTATCTATTATTCGATAGATGAAACGGTCAAATAGAAAATTTTGCGGAAGAAAATTTCAAACCCAAGTTGGCCATATTTAAAATCGACATAAGTAAACTGGCAATATGTAAATTGGCAATAGTTTTAAAGGTATTGGATTAAAACGCTTCTGGGGGAATTGGCTGAAAAGGTCTGAAGGACCTTAATCTGAATGACCTCCGGTGAAACCGGAGGGGGCGGGAAACCGCCTTTGGCAAAGTTCAAACTCCCTTTGGCAAAGTTCAAACTCGCTTTGGGGAAGTTCAAACTCGCTTTGGGGAAATTAAAACTCGCTTTGGGGAAGTTCAATCTCGCTTTGGGGAAGTTCAAACTCGCTTTGGGGAAGTTCAAACTCGCTTTGGGGAAGTTCAAACTCGCTTTGGGGAAGTTCAAACTCCCTTTGGCAAAGTTCAAACTCGCTTTGGGGAAGTTCAAACTCGCTTTGGGGAAGTTCAAACTCGCTTTGGGGAAGTGGAATAAACCTTCGGCGAAGTGGAAAAGCCTATTGCCTGCTGCCTGTTGCCAATTGCCTCCTCATGCCTCGTGCCTGGTCCCTTATGACTCTTGTCAGCCGCTCGCAAAGGAGCTTTTGATATTGTTTATAAATTCCTGAAAAATCAAATGATACAGCCCTGAAATGGTTGAAATCTTTCATCTATATTTGCAGCACCTAAAAATTTCTGAAATGCTCCCTGAGGAATCCTATAACGAAGCCAGTATCCGAACGCTCGATTGGAAAGAACACATCCGTATGCGTCCGGGCATGTATATTGGCAAGCTCGGCGATGGTTCTTCTCCCGATGACGGGATCTATGTCCTGATCAAAGAGATCATCGACAATTCAATCGATGAGTTTGTCATGGGTTTCGGGAAGACCATCGAAGTCACGATCAAGGACATGCAGGTATGCGTCAGGGATTATGGCCGGGGACTTCCGTTGGGGAAAATGGTGGAGTGTGTCTCCAAGATCAACACCGGGGCAAAGTACGATTCAAAGGTTTTTAAAAAAGCAGTCGGCCTGAATGGGGTAGGAGCAAAAGCAGTCAACGGTCTCTCTTCTCATTTTAAAGTGCAGGCCATCCGGGAGTCCAGAACCCGGACTATTGAATTTCTCCGGGGCGAGTTAACTGTTGAAGAAAAGGAAAAATCCTCCGATCTCCGCAACGGCACGATCGTAACCTTCGTTCCCGATGAAGAAATTTTCGGGAAATATCATTACATCCCGGAGTATGTCCAGAAGATGCTCTGGAACTATGTCTTCCTGAATATCGGTCTCACAATCATCTTTAACGGCGAACGTTTTCATTCCCAGAACGGACTGCTCGACCTGCTCAACAGTTACATTGACACACCTGTCTTATACCCGATCATTCATATCCAGGACGGGGAATTTGAATTTGCATTTACACATTGCGAAGTTTACGGGGAAGAATATTATTCCTTCGTAAATGGACAGCATACGACGCAGGGAGGAACTCACCAGGCAGCTTTTCGTGAAGCCGTAATTAAAACGATCCGGGAATTCTACAAAAAGGATTTCGATACGGGTGATATCCGGGCTTCCATGGTTGCCGCACTCAGCATAAAAGTCCAGGACCCGGTCTTTGAATCCCAAACCAAGACAAAACTGGGATCGCAGAACATTGAACCCGATGGACAGAGCATCAGGAACTATGTGATGGATAGTGTAAAGAAGCACCTCGATGATTACCTTCACATGAATCCTGAAACGGCAGAAGCACTGCTGAAGAAGATCCTGCAGTCGGAAAAAGAACGGAAAGACTGGGCAAACATCAAGAAAATCGCAAAGGAAAGTGTAAAGAAAGCCAGCCTTCATAACAAGAAACTCAGGGATTGCCGGCTTCATTACAATAACCACGATGAACGGAGATATGAATCCACGCTTTTTATCACTGAAGGTGATTCTGCAAGCGGTTCCATCACCAAATCACGCGATGTCAATACACAGGCAGTCTTCAGCCTGAAAGGGAAACCATTGAATTGCTACGGACTGAGCAAAAAGGTGGTGTATGAAAATGAAGAATTTAACCTGCTTCATTCTGCCCTTAATATTGAAGAAGGAATCGAGGATCTGCGGTATAACTACGTTGTGGTTGCAACTGATGCGGATGTTGACGGAATGCATATCCGGCTTCTGCTTCTTACCTTCTTCCTGCAATTCTATCCTGACCTGATCCGCAATGGTCATCTCTTCATTCTGCAAACACCATTGTTCAGGGTGAGGAATAAGCAGAAGACAATCTACTGTTATTCCGAGGAAGAAAGGATAAATGCGATCGGGAAACTGGGCGTAAATCCTGAGATAACACGCTTTAAAGGGCTTGGCGAAATTTCTCCGGATGAATTCCGTCATTTCATCGGACCTTCCATGCGCCTTGACCCGGTGATCCTTTCAAAAGATTCAACAATCAATGAAGTTCTGGCTTTTTACATGGGAAAGAACACGCCGGACAGGCAGAATTTTATCATTGATAACCTGAAAGTAGAGGCTGACCTGCTCGATAAGATTTCCGAAAATTAATTAACCTTTCCGCTTCATATATCAGGCTGAAGGCTTATCCTTCATCCCTGATTCTCTTTTCTGAAGGATATCATTCATCTCAAAAAGCATGTTTTCATTCACCTGGCTGGCCATTGGGAGAATCCATTTCCTGGTTTCTGCAATGTATTTGTTGATGAATGCTTTGTCGAAAATATCTGTATGAAGATCGGTGAGATTGGATATCCGGTCAGCACATTTCAGAATTTTGGCAGAGGTTGATCCTTTTAGCAGTATTCTCTCAAGGAAATCAGCTTTGGACTCGTCTTTCCCGCGCGTCACTTCCATCACCAGGTTATAAGCCGCTCTTCCATCCGAATCAATATTGATAATATCCTCAGGCGGGACATTGTCGATATCCTCAAAAAGGTCATGAATGATGGAAGCCTTAAGCAAGACTGAATCAATGTAATGGTAATCCAATAAGATTGCAAAAGTACTTATCGCATGACGGAATTGATTCCCCCCGACATACCGGTATCTGCCCCTTAATGCAGTACTTTTCTGGATATAGGGAGCAAGTACCATGTGCTCAAGTTCCGTCTTCTCTGAATTTTCCATGGTTTCTGTGAAAATGGAGCAATATTTTACTTATTAAATAGAATGAGTTTCTATAAATGCTTTTCCCAGGTTTTCAATGATATCTCCTGCAATCACTGATTCCTGGCCTCTTTCTTCCGTTGCAAAATCGCCGGCTAACCCATGAATGAAGGTCCCGGTTAAACAAGTTTCCAGGGATGAATATCCTTGTGCTTTTAGACCTGCCAGTATTCCGGTCAGGACATCACCGCTTCCTCCTGTTGCCATTCCGGGGTTTCCCGTCGAGTTAAAATAACAGGTTCCTTCAGGTGTTGTGATAGCCGAATGTGCCCCTTTCAGGATAATATAGACGTGATGTTTTACAGAAAATTCCCGTTGAACCCTGTTTCTTTCAAACTGATCGGATACCTTGCCAACCATTCGCTCGAACTCCTTTGGATGAGGCGTGAGGATACTTCCTTTCGGGATGAAGGAGAACCAGGTCTTGTTTTCACTGAGGATATTGAGGGCATCAGCATCAAAGATCATGGGAATAGCGGCATTCTGGATCAGCAATTTCAATGCATTGGCTGTCTCTTGCGTCTGGCCGATCCCGGGCCCGATTGCAATGGCATTATATGCAGACAAATCACGGATGGAAGAAAAACTGGTATCCGATTCGTCCAGGTCAACCATTGCTTCAGGCACTGCAGTCTGGAGGATCTCATTTCCTGCCCCGGGAATATGCGCAGTGACCAATCCGGCCCCGGAGCGAAGACAGGCCCTGGCACCGAGTACCGCAGCACCCATCTTTCCCATGCTGCCACATATAAGCAATGCATGACCAAACTGGCCTTTATGTGAATAGGTGTTCCTGGATTTCAGCAGCGGATGAATATCTTCATACCGGAGATAGTAATTCTTTGTTTCAGCCCGGTCAATAAATTCACCCGAGATTCCTATATCCAGCGCGTGCCAGTTGCCGATATAACGATCATTTTCGGGAAACATGAATGCCAGTTTCAGAGGAGCAAAGGTTAGTGTATGATCAGAATGAACTATTGAAGATTTGGGATGCCCCTTCATTGAATCATCACTGAACAGCCCTGATGGGATATCAATGGAAATGACCAGCGAATGACTGGCGTTGAGATGATCCACGACTTTTGAAAGGAAACCTTTGACAGGCTGTGAAAGCCCGCTACCGATCAATGCGTCAATAACGATACCGGTTTTGCCGGTTAGCTCCGGGAGTTCATCATCTTCCCGGATGAACTGACAGGAGACTTCAGGATTTCCCGGCAATCTTTCATAATTGGTACGACAGTTAGCTGTAAATTTTTCCTTTGATCCGAAAATAAAAACTTCAACCGTATAGCCAATTCGTGCCATCAACCGGGCGATCACCAGTCCGTCTCCGCCGTTATTGCCCGTTCCGCAGAAAACCTTTATTTTCCTTCCCGTGGGAATATTTTGCGAAAGCCAGTTGAAACATTCAGTTGCAGCCCGCTCCATGAGATCAATATCCGCAATCGGCTCATGGAGGATGGTGTATGCATCTGCTTCCCTGATCTTATCAACTGGTAAAATTTTCATGGTATGCCTTACAGAATAGTTGGAACCTGGAGTTAAACACTAGTTATTCATGCCCCAGAAAGGCATGGTAGCACTGGCAATGATGCCAATAATAAAGAGGATTGTGATTATGAATGTCAGTGTGGCAATGCATAACCCGATGATCGCGCAAACCCGGCCGGCCTTCATGTTATTGTATGAGCTGAGCGCATATTTTGAAGGGTTCTGCGTGTACAATGCTTGATCTTTTGCAGCAAAGACAAGGGCAAGTATACCCAGTACGATCCCGATCAGGGAAATATAAGGACAGATAAAAATGAGCGAAAGAATTCCAAGAACGAGAACGGTAGTGGCATTTGGAAGCTGTTGCTGAACCGGGGGAGGAGTGTACCCTCCTTGTGGGTTCGTGGACTGGGGATTTTGTTCTTCCATAGGAATTAAGTTAACTGGATGAATAACTTGATGATGTATGAAATCACCATGATTGATGAAGTAAATATAAACAGAATTTTTATAATCTGTGCTCCATGGGGAAGTTTAAAAAGGAGATGAACCAATAACATCAGGAGCATGAAGATCATTGGAACCAGGGCAGGAAAATGTTGAAAACTCTCAGTTAAATTTCCTTTCAGCAATGCTATGAATGCAGATTGCATGCCGCATCCCGGGCATTCTACACCAATGTAGTGTTTCCAGGAACAAGCCAACTGGTGCGATTCCAGCCAGTGAATCAGTTTCTGCATTGTTAAAAATAGAATGGATGAAAAATAAAGTTTCCCTGTGTATTATACTCCAGCGCAGGTGCAGGAATCTTGATAAATCCAAGGATGGTAAAGAGTGATTTGAGCGTTTTGGACTTCGTGGGAATTCTTGTCAGGTCGACATCCAATGACAGAAAGAACTTTCGGTAACGATCGTAATGCGGTAACGGAACGCCATTGATACTCTCCGGATTGACCTCTGCGCCCAGCATGCCTTCAGCGCCATAACCCACAGCAACATTCAGCCATTTAGGGAACCTTGACGGATGGTGTAAAAATGAATAGATATTCCCTGAGATCCAGTAAGAATGCCCGTTGTAGTCTTTAAATGTTCGCTGGATAAAATTGGTGCCAAGTTGCTGTGGCCGGTACTGTGCATAATTGGTAGGATGATAAGAATACTTGAGCACAAATTTTTGTTCGTTCCAGATCAGCTGTTGCGAGACAAAAATGGCGCTCCCTATAGTATTTGCAGTGAAATCACCCCAGGAAAATCCCCACTGCGATGAAAATCCATCGAGGATTTCAATGTTGAGAAGGTAACCAAAACCCAGTAATCCGCCAAACCAGGTTGCTTTCTTTTCGTCAACCCCGGCCCATTTGTACGATGCATATCCAATCCGGCTGATATAATATGAAGTGATTGCATGTCCGCATTTGTCAACCTGCTGCCATTCATTATTATCATTAAAAAAATGGAACGACGACTGGGGGTAGCCTTTGTACCATGCAAAGTAAAGCCCTGTAAGGGATGCCAGGTAAAGCCCGCCCTGGACCGCAAGAACACCTGCCAGCCGGCCCTTGTGAAGACTGTCTGCCTGCCCGGTGATGATCGTGTCCTTCCTCTGCGCAAGATCAGTCGTGCAAATACTCAACATCAGGATAAGAAGAAGAAAGATGGACTTTGGTTGCATCAAAAGGGTTGCTAATTAATGTTAAGCCTTTTCAGGGCAGCCTGGTATTTTTCAGCATTCCTGTTATGCTCTGCCAGGGTTGATCCGAAATTATGATAACCCGATAAATCATCTTTTGCACAAAAGTACATGTAGTTGTGTTTTTTATAATGAAGTACTGCATCGACGGAAGCTATGGATGGAAGACAGATCGGCCCCGGCGGAAGCCCGGTATGCATATAGGTGTTATACGGTGAATCAATTTCCTTGTGTTTGTTCAGGACCCTCCTGATTGAATAATCATTCCATGCAAAAATCAACGTCGGGTCGGCCTGTAAAGGCCATCCTTTTCTGAGCCTGTTTATGTAAACTCCTGCAATGGCAGGCTTTTCGTCATCTTTGGAAGATTCCTTCTCGACAATTGATGCCAGCGTGATGACTTCCGGGATACTCAGATCAATGTTTTTCATGCTTGCAACACGGTCATTATTCCAGAATTTTGTCTGCTCTCTTTTCATCCTTCGGATAAACTGGTCGGAAGTTGTATTCCAGAAAAATTCATAAGTGTTCGGGATGAAAAGACAGAATACCGTGGCTGGTGTAACATTATATTCATGCAGGTAACCGGGATCCTTTAATAATGCAAGAAAGGCTGAAGAGTCAATCTCAAGCTGGTGAGAAATTTTCCCAGCAAGATCCTCTTTTGTCCGGATATTCTGGAAAACAACGTTCACTGGTTCCTGTTTGCCAGACCTCAGCAGGTTGATGAGTTCATTGTTGCTCATTCCGTTCATTATCCTGTAACGACCTGGCTTTACCCGGGTATTATAACTTTTTTTCAGGGCTACCCATTCAAAAGCCGCGTGGTCCCTGATAATCCCTTTGGTATAGAGCAGGGCCAGTACTTTTTCGAAATCAGATCCTGTAGGAATAAGCAGGTAATGATCAGCTGAAGTTGCAACAACCACGTTGGGTTGATAAATATACCTGTAATACCGGATGGCAGTGAAAACAATCCCGAGAGGAATTAACAGGAGGAAAATCCATAAAATGAAAATATTCCTTTTCTTCTTTTTCTTTTTTGGAGGCATCTTTCCTGAGGTATATTGGAGGCAGTTTTAAATTAATCGTAAATAAACCAACCTTGAATAATCGATAAAATATTAATTTTTAAACAGTCTCTGAAAGTAAATTTGATTTTTCTATTTGTTTATCAGTTGGTATGTCAATTCATCAGCCCAGGTGTCCGAATGACGTCTCCATTCCTTCTTTAACCCGCAATTCACAAACCCGGCTTTTTCAAACAGATGAATGCTGGCCTTGTTATCCGGTGTGATGTTGCAGAACAGCTGATGCAAGCATAGAACGCTGAAGGCGTAAGCAATAAGCAAATCCAGGGCTTCTGCGGCAAATCCCTTGGTGCGCTCCCCGGGAATGATCAATATCCCAATGCCTGCACGCTGGTGATACGGATCAAATTCAAAAAGATCGATCGCGCCAACTACCTTAATTTCGCCCTCCCGGGGGGTGGTTTCAATCATCATGCGGACCTGCTTCTCCGTGTATATGTCATGCTGCGTGCTGAGGACGTATTGCCTGATCTGGTAATGAGAATAAGGGATTAGCGTGTTGCCAAACCGCCAGATCGCCGGATCATTTTCCATCGTATGGATAACGTCAACATCCTCCGGCTCCGGTGCCCTGAGCCGGATTTTTTCCCCCTTGAGAATATTTTTTGCTGATAGGTCTTGCATAGAAACAATTATAGGATTGGTCAGATGTCGATCTCTCCGCTGAATACATACGTAGCCGGGCCTTCCAGCCAGATATCTGTGAAGGAATTATAATCCTGCTTAAAGCTGACTTTTAGTTCACCGCCACGTGTCCGGATCCTGAACATGCCGGGATTCCCGGGTCTCATCATCGCAGCTGCAATGGCTGATGCGGTTACACCGGTTCCACAGGAAAGCGTTTCATCCTCAACACCGCGTTCATAGCTTCGTACGAATAAACAATCATCCAAAAACTCAACAAAATCTACATTCGTACCTTCTTCTGTGTAAGGATCACTATACCTGATCTCCCGCGCCTTCTTCAGGATATCCATCGTTTCCACATTTTCTCCGAAGAGGATATAATGCGGGCTGCCGGTATGAATAAAATAATGTTCGCCGGGCTGACTGAAAACCTGCACATCCTTCATCTTTAAGGAAATGATCATTTCATCACCATTGTCTTTAAGGATATTCGAGTGATGTTCTCCATCTATTGCATAAAATCTTGATTCAATCCCGATCAGCCCTATTTTGCCGGCGAAGGCAGTCATGCAACGGCCGCCATTTCCACACATCGAGCTTTCCTTCCCATCGGAATTAAAATAAGTCATCCCGAAATCAAAACCAGGTTTGTTGTTCAGCAGCATAAGCCCATCAGCCCCGATGCCAAAGCGCCGGTCGCACAGGGACGCCACAAGTTTGACGTCCGGACTCAGACCTTCATTCCTGTTGTCAAGGATGATGAAGTCATTACCGGTCCCCTGGTACTTGTGGAAATTAATTTTCATATTACAAACCTACGTGAAATTTCTTGATTAAGTAAAAGCACAACGAAAAAATCAATGCTGCTGTTCTTCTTAATAATTTTTACTTTTACTAAAATTTTACCAATGAACGGTGATCCACACCTCTACCAGATCCTGGATGAACTCAATATCCCTTTTGAGTACAATGAGCATCCGCCTGTCGCGACAATTGAAGAAGCAAGAAAATACTGGAAGGACATCGAAGCCACACATTGCAAGAACCTTTTCTTCAGGAATCATAAAGGTGACCGTCATTACCTGGTCATCCTGGAACATTCAAGGGCTGTCCTTATACATGATCTTGAGAAGCGACTGAACCAGGGGAAGTTGTCATTTGCTTCAGATCAGCGAATGCATAAATACCTTGGGCTTACACCCGGTTCTGTTTCACCGTTCGGCCTTATCAACGACCAGAAAAAGGAGGTTCATCTTTTTATTGATGAGAAGCTGAAAGGAGCAAAAAAGATCAGTTTCCATCCCTGCATCAACACTGCTTCCTTGGTGATCTCGTTCGCGGATTTTGAGAGATTTCTTGCATGGACAGGAAATACCTGTGAATATACCAGACTCTATGATTGATTTTACTATGAATCACCTTTACGAATCAGACCTTACAATCATCCCTTTGCCGCCTTTTTTACCGTTATTTTTCCGCTATCTGCCGATTTCCGGTTTCGGAGCCGGCAGTTCTGATCTACATTTGCCCCATAAAAGTTAAATAAAACAAAATCATGGAACCTACAGATGATAAAAGACATCCGAATCCAAACAAAAAATTCGCCTTTGGATTCCTTGTAATCATTGCCGGCCTGTTATTACTGGCATTTAATTTTAATATCATTCCCTGGGATTTCAGGCACATCTTTTTTTCCTGGCAGATGTTGCTGATTGCAATTGGGATCATCAGTATATCCAACAGTGAAAGCCGCACTCCCGGGATCATCCTGATCCTGGTGGGGGGATTTTTCCTGATCCCCGAATTGTTTGATTTCCATATTGCATTCATTAAGCTGTTTTGGCCGGTACTGCTGATCGCGATCGGAGTGATGATCCTGGTGAAAAGAGGAATGCATGGCCCGGGTCATCCCGGATGGCGCAGGCATCATAGGCGTTGGGATTATCCGCAGATGCCGCAGGACCTTGGTGAAGGATACATCAATGAGACCAATATTTTCAGCGGATCCAAACGCAGGATCACCCAGGAGTTCAAGGGGGGCAAAATCAGTAATATTTTTGGAGGAACTGAAATTGATCTTAGCCAGGCCACACTTGCAGAAGGAAGAGTTGAACTGACCATTGAGTGTATATTCGGCGGGGTTACGCTGATCGTTCCGTCAGATTGGAAAGTTACCTTGAGTGTCAATTCTGTGATGGGCGGTTTTGCTGATAAACGCAAGCTTGTCAGGGAACCTGCAGATTCAACCCGCATACTTGTAGTCAGGGGCGAATCGATTTTTGGAGGAGGAGAGATAAGGAGTTATTGATAGTTTATAGATGATTCAGCATCCTGTTTTTCAGAACCGCCAAACCATTGCAATTTATTTCGGAATATGGATCTTCATAGCCGGGGTCCATTTTTCGTTGTTGTATTTCCTTTATCACCAGATGCTACTGGCATCAGTTGCAGACAGCTTCCTGTTCAATTCCTTATTTGCAATTCTTGGTCTTGCCGTCTGGTACATTGTGCGGTTCAGTCTCCCGAAAGCACATTCATTATATACCCTGGTGGTCAACCAGTTTGCTTCTATTCTCATCATCCTGCTGCTTTGGCTTGGATTGTCGTTTACAGGTTTGAAATACATTTTTGACGGAAATGAAAAATATAAGGATTTCCTGGATGAATCGGTTCCATGGAGGCTGATCAGCGGGACTTTGCTGTATTTCCTTCTGGTATTGGTCTATTACCTTTTTATTTACTACCAGAACCTGCAGGAAAAAATCCGTGATGAGTCAAGGCTGAACGAGGTGATCAGGGAATCCGAACTGAACCTGCTGAAATCGCAGATCAACCCGCATTTCCTTTTCAACAGCTTGAATTCAATCAGCTCCCTGACCATCACTGATCCTGCAAAAGCCCAGGAGATGACAGTCAGGCTTTCTGATTTTCTGCGCTACTCGGTTTCACAAAACGATTCAGGGTTTACAACGCTGGAGATGGAATTCGCAAACATTGCCCGGTATCTCGATATTGAAAAAACACGGTTTGGTCCGAAATTGTCCTATATCTTCGATATCCCTGAATCCTGCAGGAAATTTGAAATCCCCGTGATGATCCTTCAGCCGCTTTATGAAAATGCCGTTAAACATGGTGTATATGAAAGCACGGGTGAAGTTTCGATTCAAACCCAGGTGAAAAAAAGTAAAAATCTCCTTGAGATCAGCATCGGGAATAACTACGAGCCGGGTGCTCCTTCCCGTAAAGGCACGGGTATCGGGCTAAGGAATATCAGGGAACGTCTGAAGCTGATCTACCAGGATGATTCCCTGTTGCAAACGCAAAATGAACCCGGAAATTTTAAAGTGACAATCTGTATTCCTGAAAAAAGATGAAGATAAAAACACTCATTATTGATGATGAAAAACCCGCACGCGACCTGATCAGGCATTACCTGAAACTGCATCCTGAGATTGAGATTTGCGGTGAGTTTGAAGATGGCTTCTCGGGTGCAAAAGCCATCCAGGAAATGAAGCCCGACCTGGTCTTTCTTGATGTCCAGATGCCGAAACTCACTGGATTTGAACTGCTTGAGTTGCTTGAAGATCCGCCTATGATCATCTTTTCCACTGCATTCGATGAGTTCGCTATCCGTGCTTTTGAACTGAGTGCGGTGGATTACCTGCTCAAACCCTATGCCAGCGACCGCTTCGGACAAGCGATTATCAAGGTACTGGCTAAGTTTGAAGAGAAATCATCAACGGCCAAACCCGTTAAAACCGTACTTGCTTCAATTGAGGAGAAACCCGAACTGCTTCAGCGCATCGCCGTAAAGAACCGTCACAAGATCGATGTGATCCCGGTTTCAGATATCCATTATTTTGAATCAGCGGATGATTATGTGATGATCCATACCGCAGATAAAAATGTGCTGAAGGAAAAAACAATGAAGTTCATGGAGACTCATCTCGACCCGGAACAATTCCTGAGAATTCACCGGTCGTATATTGTCAATGTGAACTTCATTGCACGGCTGGAACTGTATGAGAAAGAAAGCTATGCCGTGGTCCTGAAGAACGGAACAACCCTGAAAGCAAGCCTTTCCGGGTATAAAATTCTGAAACAAACCCTCAATCTGTAATACGTTCTCTATGGAATTCATACACAATCCTTACCTGCGGATCATCCTGAGTTCTGTTCTTGTTTACATTTTCATTATTCTAATGATCCGTCTCTTCGGAAAGAAGGAACTGGCGCAGTTGTCGGTGTTTGACCTCGTCTTCATTTTACTGATCAGTAACGCGGTGCAGAATGCCATGGTCCTCGGCGATAATTCACTCACAGGTGGATTGGTTGCAGCCGGGGCTCTCTTTAGCCTGAATTTCCTGCTGAAGTATTTGCAATTTCGTTTTCCCGGATTTTCCAAAGCTGTGCAGGGTGATGAGATCATGCTGGTATACCATGGAAGAATGATCGAGTCGCGTATGAAAAAAGCCAGGGTAACGCCTGCTGAACTCATGGAAGCAATCAGGGAACATGGGGTTTCAGACGTTTCTGAAGTAGATCTTGCAATCCTTGAAGTCGACGGAAACATCAGTGTTTTGTCGCATGGATTTACGAAGCGGTCATCGCGCAGGAGAAAAGCACATAAAATTCTATCAAAGCAAAATTGAATTTTTTCCTTTTAGTGGATTACCCGGATTCCTGATTCATCAGAAAATTTCCGCAACCTGGAAATAAAATCCTTTTGAACCATCTCCTACGGCATAATCCATGGAGATGTTTGTCCTTCCTTCCTTCATCACCATTACCCGGAGACCTATGCCACCTGCAGGTTTGAAATATCCAAAGAGAGGAATATGCTGATCCCGGTCAGAGGAAGTGGTACAATTAATGAATACTACACCTCCCAGGATTTGTGAACACTGGGAGATCGGGAAGCGGTATTCAGCTTCTCCGTAAACAAAATCCTGCCCCCGCCAACGGCCCTGGCTGTAACCGCGTCCCGAAGAATTACCCTGGTCGAATGCATTGGCCATCAAGTCAAGGTAAGGAATTTTTCCGCTCACCTGGAAGCTTCCGTATGTCCAGAATGCCACCAGGTGACGCGGCATTTTTTTCGAAAGGCCGATATAGGTGCGGAACTCTGTCCATAGCAGGGAGCCGTTCTGGTTGCTTCCCAGCCACTTAAAATTAGTACGGTAGTTCACGTTGACATAATAGCCTTTGTATGGATTGACGATATCATCGCGGGTATCGTATACAAAATTAGCACTGATTCCTGAAGAAATGTATTCTTCGTCATCGAAGCCATTAGCAAGGGAATAGGAATAATGGGGCGTTGTGTAAAGAATGCCGCTGTCGGTATGAAGAGCCTCATCCTTGATGGAAAAATGGTAGTCAAGATGAAACCCCAGTCCTGCATAAAAATCAGAAGTAATTTTTCGTGAACAGATCTCATGAAATTTGAACCAGTTGTATTTCATGGGGTATTTGCCATTCAGTTGATTGTCGATCATTGTCCCTTGTGGATCTGAACTCATAGGAGAAAAATGCTGCCCGCTTGTACCCAAGCCGTAAGTGGGCTGCTGAAAAATATACAGACGCCAGTCACCCTGTAGAAACCAGAGATTTTTATAGGTATAGATGTTCGATTTTAACTGCGAGACCAGTTGATTCTTAAGCGTGTAATAAACCTGGAAGTTGGCTGCCGAAAGTTTTGTATTGGTGCCGATGCTTGTTTTCAGTGAGAATGAAGCGCCCGCACCAATCTGGAGTCCTGTGGCAGGTGTATACCCGAGAAATGGGATAACGATATAGTTGAACCACTTTTCCTTACTCGGTTCAAGCAGCGGCTTGCTCAATAAGAGGTCCAGGATATCCCTGGGCTTGCAATCCGATTTTTTAGATTTTATGTGCTGAACCTGCTTATTTGTATCGGCATGTTCCTGGGCAACAACGCTTATTTTGAGCAAAAGAATGATAATAACCAGAAGTCCGGATAGAAAATGTCGCATGAGGCTTCAAAATTATGGGTATCTTTTGAATAGTTCCTATCCGGGTCGCCGGTTTATTTCAGGATCTGATTTTTTTGCCAGTCTGCATAAATTTGTTGTGCCGCCAGCGTGGCCGCCTGGTCAATGTATTGAGGGTCGGTGAATGTGATATCAGCGGTCCACAGAGCCCCTTTGGTTTTTTGTTCTGCAGTGGTAAAGAGGCTTGCTTTTATATTAACGGTTTTAGTGGTCATCCAGTAACCGCCGGCAGAAATGCCTCCGCCCCAGCCATAATAATACCCGTAGCCATAACCCCAGGGGCCGCCACAGTACCCGTAATAGGTTGAAGGAACATAGCTTTGTGAAACATCCGTGCCCTTGTATGTAAATACCAGGATTGCGTCAGCTCCCAGGCTGTCGAGTTTTGATTTTATATCCGCTTCTGAATATTTTTTCGTCGGGTTCAGGAAATCCAGGGCCTGGATCGATTTCAACCCCTGCCTGTTAAAATAGGCAGAAACATATTGTTCAACAGGCTCAGTATACTCAAGCTTTCCGAATAAGGCCATGACAACCACCTTTGAAACCTTAGAATTATCTGCCTGGTTTTTCCAGCTGGTCAGGTTGATTGGTGCGGTGCAGGACGCGATCACAAGGGCAATAGCGATTGCCATCGCCAGGGAAAAAAGATGTTGCTTTTTCATGGGTTTAAGATTTTTATAAATAAAATGGAATCCGGTTTTCAAGCATTCAAAATTACAAAATTACAGGTTTTATTGATGAATAAATGTCTGTATTGATTCAACTTTTCACTGCTCACTAATCACTCTTTATCGTATGGATCTTGACAAAATTCGTTCCGCCTGCTTCATGTGCCGGTATTCCTCCCAGTAACAGAATTTTATCTCCGGATTTTGCGAAGCCTTTTGAACGAAGTGTTTCTTCTGCAAGCATTGTCATTTCTTCGAATGTGTCAGGGTGTTCATGGATCAGCAATGGCTTGATTCCCCACAATAGGTTTAATCCATGAAAAACATTTTCGTGTGTGGTCAGTGCAAACACCGGTGACTTGGGCCGGCCGGCCGCAATGAATTGTGCGGTTCTTCCAGTGGTGGTGAGCATCGCGATGCAAACTGGCTCCACAACTGAATCCATCATGTTTACAGCATGGCTCAATGCAATGATGTCAGTGTGACCTTCCGGAGGATAAGTTTTGAAGATTATTTTGCCTTCCACGTCACAGGCAATCCTGTTCATCATTTCAACTGCTTTCACCGGAAAATTTCCCATGGCAGTCTCTCCTGAAAGCATGATGGCATCCGTCCCGTCGATGATTGCGTTGGCAACATCACTGGCCTCTGCACGCGTAGGTCGTGGTTCCACGATCATGCTTTCCAGCATTTGGGTGGCAGTGATGACCGGCTTGCCTTTCCTGTTGCAAAGTTCGATGATCCGCTTCTGGATCATGGGAACTTTTTCAGGATTTAATTCAACACCAAGATCCCCGCGGGCGACCATGATTCCCTGGACTTCCTCAAGGATTTCTTCGAGGTGATCGACAGCCTGAGGCTTTTCTATTTTTGCAATGACAGGTTTTACCTTTCCATGATCCGCCAGGAACTTCTTCAGAACCCTGACATCTTCAGCACTCCTTACAAAGCTTAAGGAAATCCAGTCCACATCCTGCGTCAACCCGAATTCCAGGTCCCTGATGTCTTTTTCAGTCATTGACGGCAATCGCAGGTTCAGGTTCGGGAAGTTGACACCTTTCCTGCTTTTCAGTTCTCCGCCCTCAATCACTTTACAAATCACCTGGTCACCGCTGATTTTCTCCACCCGGAGTTCGAAAAGTCCATCTGCCAGCAAAACCTGCATTCCTGGCTGTGCTTCTTCAGCAACATAAGGGTAGTCGAGCGGGATGAATGAGGGCTCTTCCTTATAAGAAGTTTCCGGAACGAGGGTCACAAGTTCTCCCTGCTTCAGGCTGATCATTTCAGCGGATAGTTTGCCCACCCTGATCTTGGGACCCTGGAGATCCTGCATGATGGTAACCGGTTTATCAAGTTCTTCAGAGATTGAGCGGAGGTGATAAATAACCTGCTCATGATCCTGGTAGCTGCCATGTGAGAAGTTGAGCCTGGCAACATCAAGTCCTGCACGGATCAACTGCCGGATCATCTCCGGCGAACTGCTTGCTGGTCCGATGGTGGCAACAATCTTGGTTCTGCGTAGTCTGTTTTGCATAAGCCATTCTTTACTATTGATTTAGTTCATATCAGCTTCTTATGTCCTCAGGCCGGGCGGGCCTCGTCACCGCAATGCAGCTGCGACTTCCTCTATCCCGCTTCGCTGGATTTCCGGCTCCACCGGAACCGAAGACGTCGAAGGCTGCTTATGCGGTGACTGTGATTAGTTAAAAAATTACTTTATAATTCTATAACTTCCCCGTATTCCGGCAGGATAGCCTTGATCCCATAACGACTGGCTATGATCTCTGCAAGCGGTTTTCTCCCTTTATCTTCACCGTGAGACAGCACCAATCTTGGCCTGGAGCCTGCAACCGCATTAAACCAGTTCAACAGGTCTGTCTGGCCGGCATGTGCACTGAGTCCGCCCAGCAGATGAATCTGTGCTTTTACAACAATTTTTTCCCCGAAGATGGTTACCTTCTCCGCGCCGTCAACAAGCTGCCTTCCAAGGGTTCCCTCTGCCTGGTATCCTACGATGATGACCGAAGTCTCGGGTTTCCATAAGTTGTGCCGCAAATGGTGCATGATTCTACCGGCATTGCACATGCCTGCACCGGCCAGGATCATGCAGGTCCCTTCCACATCATTGAGTGCTTTCGATTCATCGGCAGTAGTCGAATACTGTAGATGGCTCAGGTCTTCCTTCAACTCCCCGGAGTTAAGGAGTTCCAGGGCTTCTTCATCGTACAATTCCGGGTGTTTTTCATAGATCCTGGTTGCCTCGATGGCCATCGGACTATCAACAAAGACGGGAAAATGAGGAACATTCCCTTTGTGGATGGCGGCGGCAAGATAGTACAGCAACTGCTGCGTTCTGCCAACTGCAAATGCCGGGATCAGTATCTTCCCTTTTGATTGAATGGCCTGGCGGATCACTGCCTCGCCTTCGGCTAATGTATCCTTCAGCGAACGGTGGTCACGGTCGCCGTAAGTTGATTCCATGAAAACAAGATCTGCCGTGGTGAATGGGACAGGATCTTTTAAAATCGCCATTCCCTGCGGGCCTACATCACCTGAAAAGATGATCACTTTTTTCTTTCCGTCTTCTTCGACAGTAACTTCAATGCTTACAGAGCCCAGGATATGACCGGCTTCAACGACCCGGATCGAAATTCCTTTTGCGATTCCTACAGGTTCCGAATAGGGGATAGGCTTTAGCAAAGCCAGGATTTGCTCAACATCCGCTTTTGAGTATAGCGTGGTTAGAGGTGCTTTCCCTTTCCGTAACCTTCTCCTGTTCATGTGCTCCATATCCATGGTCTGGACTTTTACCGAATCATGAAGAATCAGGGTTGTCATATCGATGGTTGCCGGGGTACAATACACAGGATTCCGGTATCCGTTTTGTGCAAGCAATGGCAGGCGTCCTGTATGATCAAGATGGGCATGGGTGAGCACTACGGCATCAAGCTTTGAAGTTTCGATCGGGGGAAGGTTCCGGTTCAGCTTTTCAGCTTCTTTACCACCCTGGAATACGCCGAAATCTATCATGATCTTAGCGGACCGTGTCTCAAGATAATAGGCAGAGCCGGTCACACTTCCTGCCGCACCAAACAAAGTAATTGTCATCTGCAATGATTTGAGGTTAAAGGTATATAAAATTCAATTTGCAATTATTACATTTTATTACCTTTGAAACCTTGAATCAATAGCAGTATGCATATTTTATTTTACGACCATAAGCACAGCAGGACACAATAGAAGACCAATCAAAGAAAGACAAGCTATGACAAAATTTATCAATGTTACGATCGCCAAAGACAGTGAAGAAGGACTGGAAGTCGATACTCCGTTAACACTTAATACGCATTATATCATAAAAGTGATGAAGTCCACCGAAGATGAAATGGGAAATACTTCCATTGCACTGGCTACAGGGGAATTCCTGTTCGTGACGGAAACGCTGGAAGATGTTGCCAGGATGGTTTGAGATTGATGTGTAAAAGCAAAGACACAAAGCCGCAGAGATCCTGATTAATTTGCAAGATTACTCTGCGCCTCCGCGTCTCTGCGGTATTAATTGACAGACAAATAGTCCGCTTTAATTGGCGAGGATCAATCGCACAACTGTCGATTTGGTTGCATTTTTCACCTGGATGAAATAGCATCCTTTAGGCTGGGAAGATAAATCAACCGTACATTCAGTCGCCCCCGGATAGTTCCCGGAAATAATACTCTTTCCAGTAATATCCATTACATTGACTTCTGATGCCTGGTCTTTTGATGTACCCGTTTTAAATTTGAAAACCCCAGTTGAAGGGTTCGGATAGACCTGCAAACGGGTTGTCGCCTGTTCATCGATTCCTACGGTTGAAACTGCCTGTGTTACCGTCACGGTTTGTGGTGTCATCCCGGCAACAGCTGTTGTGATTGTGGCAACCCGGATGGCATTTGTCGGATTTGCCTCAAAAATTGCTGTGATTGAACCATTCCCATTCCCTGAAGGTGTAACTATGCACCATGCGGCATCACTGGAAGAGGTCCAGCTGGAATTTGAAGTTACAGAAAAAGTGGTCGTTCCTGATGCAGCAGTAACGGCTCTGTTTGAAGGGGATACGGACAATGTTGGTGCCAGATCAGCGGCTGTAAACGTCGCAACCATGCCCATTGATGCGTGCGGAGTACATACATAATTGAATGTTCCTGCAATCGTTACCGGGTACTCATAGAATGTGTTCGAACTGGTAATTGGATGATCCCAGGAAGCTGCGCCTCCGGGAATAACACCGGATGTTGTGGTATGTGAGCCAGAACTCCATTCCCACCGGACCGTATCTCCAACTGTAACGCTAAGGCTTGAAGGAGTGAAAGTGAAATTGCTGACCAGCACTACATGCTTAACAGCAAATAAAGAGGTATTGAGACAGATCACTGCCAGGATTGTCAGGACAGTGATGAAGGTAGTAATTTTTTTCATGATATATAGTTTTAATTAAGTCTAAATAAAATGCAAATATAATTGATTTATAACATGATGTCAAGGAAAATAACAATAATTATAGAAATGCGCAGATCCGGGATCAAGAGGAAAATCTGGGGGCTAACTTTGGAGGATTAAAATAATACTGATTTCTTTGCATTAAAAAAGAGATGCAAGAGAAAGAAGGATTAGAAGTTGCCCAAGTTATACTGCCCAAA
>Ga0118677_10000791_pt1 | contig 68634 bp, 65 predicted proteins | sample AliMusrvi5mmetaG_FD_86154 | JGI IMG/M metagenome (GOLD analysis project Ga0118677, IMG submission 86154) | reverse complement strand
AGAGGAGGTAGGTGGTGGTCGGGTGGGGGGTGGGCGTGTTATATTCGTCATGTCTTAGGGGCTTCGGTATCAGACACCAGCGGCTAAGCAAGGTGCTACTTTGGTTGGGGAGAGAATAAACCATTCTTTAGCCGCCGTAGGGGTGACGAGCTGCTTGTAGTGGGTGTTCAAGGTGGAGACAGAGTGGCCGCAGCCGAGGGCAACGAGCTGGGGGTTCTTCGTCCTTGCCAGCTCGTAGGAGACGAAACTATGGCGCAGGGCGTTGTGGGGCCAGGAGATGCGAGTGGCCGCGACTAGCTGAGGGAGCGTGTAGTAGGGGTTGGCGGGACACACCTTCCCTGTCCCTTGGCGGTAGGCCGTCAGCCAGGAACGCAGCGTCGCGTTCATTTCCACCACGCGGCGCTGGCCGGTCTTGGTGATCTCGCAGGGCATGAAGATCAATCCTTCGTCGAAGTCGAAGTGTTCTTCCCAGCGGAGCCGCATGATCTCGGAGGACCTCGCGCCCGCAAACGCACCAATAGTGATATAGGGAACCAGGTCTGAGTGCTCGGCCTCCGCGAGGGCCAGCAGGTCTCGAAGCTCCGAGGGGTTCAAGACCTGCGGGGTGCGGGTAGGTAGCACGATGTCCTCCATCTGAGAGGCAGCCGACTCACCAGCGGGGAGGAAACCCCTGCGTTGGGCAAAGCGGAACAGCCCCCTGATGGTGGCCGTCATGTTGAATCGGGTGCCGACGCTCCACTTGTTTTTGTAGACGAAGCCTTCCAGCTTGTTGAAGGTCAGGCTGCCAATCTTTACCTCCGGCGTGAGTGCGACGGAGAGCTGCCCGAGGCGGGATTTCAGCGTATCACACCATCGTACTGTGGAGTCCCGCTGCGCCGCCCTGCGCTCAACAGAGGCGAGGTACTCCTTGATGACCGTGCCCAGGTCGACGCCCGACTCCTGGTGAGGTACGTGGTCGAGGTAGAAACGGACGGCTTCGTGGAGGGGCACGTCTCCGAGCAGCAACTCCTGGTGGCGGAAGTATTCCAGCTTCGACACGGGCATCGCGACGGCGGAGGAGCGCCCCTTGGCTATCTCCGTGACGACACGCTTGGCTTCAAACACCGCTGCTTCCAGGGTGCCCCCGGTGCGGCGGTGGCGCTGCTTCCCCACATTCCAGGAGATGGTGAAGACCGTTCGGTCGCCGTTCTTGACGGTGTAGATGCTTGCCTCGGCAATGCCAGGGATCGTGACGCGGGTGACTCCCCCTGGGGTGACGACCGGCTTTTGAATTTTCATATAGTGAGCAGAGTTGACGGGTTGTGGACACCAAAGTCAAACAGTTTGCGAGGATGTCAAGCAGGGTATATGATACCCATGTAAAATAAATGGCAGCCACCTTCAAGAGATACGGACGGCAGTGGAACGAAGGGACCTCTCTTTTGACTATTGAACTCGCGGCGTTCAAGTTTGGGTTCACTCCGGCAACGGGCGGCCTGGGCAAAGCGCAGCACTTCAAAAACCTCGTCAACACGCTGTGGCCGAAGGGCAACCGCAAGCACTTCGTGTTCCACCCGTGGGCGGAGCGGATGCTCGAAGCCGCGTGCCAGCATAAGTATCTGGCCGTCGCGGGGTGCGCCTCGTCCGGCAAGACTGAGTTCTTCGCCCTGTGGGGGCTCATCAACTTCATCTGCGACCCGCTCAATACCCTGGTGCTGGTCACGTCGACCTCCCTCAAGGAGGCCCGGCAGCGTATCTGGGGCTCCCTGCGCGAGTTCTGGACCAACTCGGCCATCGAACTCCCCGGCAAGCTCGTGGACTCCATCGGCGTCATCAGGCTCAACGACGACGAGGCCTCGCAACGAAGCTCGATCACGCTGATCGCGGGTGAGAAGAAGAAGGAGAAAGAGGCGGTCGGCAAGATGATCGGCTTGAAGAACAAGCGGGTCTTCCTCATCGCGGACGAGCTGCCCGAACTCAGCGAGGCCATCCTGGAGGCCGCGTTCTCCAACCTCGCCTCCAACCTGGAGTTCCAGCTCATCGGCATCGGCAACCCCAAGAGCTACTACGACCCCTTTGGCATCCTGGCCCGCCCCAAGGCTGGCTGGGCTTCCATCACGCCCCTCGACGACGAGTGGGAGACCGAGCGCGGCTACTGCATCCGCTTCGACGGCGAACGGAGCCCCAACATCCTCGCGGGCCGCAACATCTACCCTTGGATGCTGCGCCTGGAGACCCTGGCGGACTTCCGCAAGAACCTCGGCGAGAAGACAGCGGCCTATTGGCGAATGATCCGTGGCTTCTGGTGCCCGGTGGCCTCCGAGCACACCGTGTACTCCGAAGCCGACATCGCCAAGTTCGGCGGCGAAGAGGACGTGATGTGGCAACGAACCAATACGCGTATTGCGGCGTTGGACCCCTCCTACACCAACGGCGGGGACTTGACCATCGCCAAGCTGGGCCGGTGGGGTCTGACCAACGAAGGTATCTGGGTGCTGCGGTTCGACCGGACGGTGGAGCTGCGCGAGGACGTGACTAATAAGAAGGAGCCCCGCAACTTCCAGATCGCCCGCCAGTTCATGACGCTGTGCAAGGAGGAGGGTGTGACTCCTGAGAACGCCGCCGTGGATGCCACTGGTGCGGGCGGACCCTTCTGCGACATCCTCGCGGTGCTGTGGGGCACGAACACCTTCCTGCGGGTGAGCTTCGGCGGCAAGGCTTCCGACCGGCCCGTGAACAGCCAGGACCCCACCCCGGCCTGCGAACGGTACGCGAACCGCGTCACGGAAATCTGGCACGTGGGCCTGGACTTCCTGCGCTGCGGCCAGCTCAAGGGCATCGACCCGGCGCTCGCCAAGGAGATGTGCTCCCGGCACGTCGAGACGGTCAAGGGCACGACCATGCGGATGAAGGTGGAAGCCAAGAAGGACATGAAGGCCCGCATCGGTGCCTCTCCCGACTTGGCGGACGCCTCCTTCATCCTGCTCGACCTCGTGAGGCAGAGGCACGCCGCCCAGGCGTCGGACGAGCCCACGGACTTGAACCGCGCCGACCAGGGTGCGAGCGGGTACAAGGCGGAGGTGCGCCGCTTCCGCGTGCCGATCAAGACGCTGTATCGTTAATAGGTATCGGATACCGCTTGCACCAAACCAATAGCAGTATAGGATACCCGGCGTCAAAGCGGCAGGTATCAGATACCGCTCGCGGACAGCGGCGGAACGAGGTATCTTGTACCAACTCACCATGGCATCACCCGACATCACTCAAAAGTCCTCCACGGCGCTCCTCGGCGTCGAACAAGGCAAAGCCCCGCGCCAACGTCTTTCCGACCCGAAGGCGCTGACCAACATCTACGACCGCTTCCGCATCTCCGACGACGCCAGCTCCTCCAACCGCGCAGCGGTGGATGCGATGTTCGACGGAGAGCCTCCCTACTCCCCCGAGGAACTCGCTGAGGCCGGGCAGGCGGGCATTTGCAACGTCGACTTCGGCGAGGCAGCCTCCGCGCTCGAATCCGCCCTCACTGGCTACTTCGACCTCACCAACTCCGTCGACGTGATGGCTCGGGTGTCGATTCGCTCCGCAGCCGCCGACCCCTCGCAGCGGACGGACTGGGAGAGCATCATCAGCGAAGAGTTCCACAAGGAGGTCAAAGACTGGCCGCAGTTTGAGAGCCACTACCAGCGCCTTTGCACCGAGTTCGTGAAGCACGGGGTGGGTATCACCTACTTTGACAACGACAAGGACTGGCGCTGGCAGCCCTCCGGCTGGAACGGCTTCCTCATCGACAGGACCACTCCCGCCAATGAGTCCGAGATCACCATCGCCCTTGCCGAGCGGACCTTCCGGGTCCACCAGCTCTACAAGTTCATCGAAGACCCAGTCACCGCCCGCAAGGCCGGGTGGAATGTGGCGGAGGTGCAAAAGGCGCTGACCCGCGCCGCCCTGGGCACTCAGTTCAATGCGAGGAAGTGGCACGCAAGCTGGGAAGACGTGCAGGCCAACTTGAAGGAGAACGACCTCGGTCTGAGCTACGGCAGCGCGGGCACCATCGACGTGCTCCATGCCTGGGTGCAGGAGTTCGATGGTACGGTGTCTCACTACATCAGCCTCCAGGATGGCAGCAACTTGAAGTTCCTGTTCCAGAAGACCAACCGCTTCGCGTCCATGTTCAACGCGCTCACGGTCTTCACCTATGGCGTGGGCAACGGCTTCTACCATTCGATCCGTGGCCTCGGCTTCAAGCTGTTCCCGCAGATTCAGATGAGCAACCGGCTGCAAGGCCGGGCCATCGACGGCGCGATGTTCGCCTCCTCTACGATGATCCAGCCGGAGGACGAGAAGGCTCTCCAGAACCTTGAGCTGACCTACGTCGGGCCTTACGTCATCCTGCCGCCGAAGACCAACATCGTCGAGCGCAGCCTGCCCAACGTGGCGACCCAGGTCTTGCCTCTCGTCAACCATCTTTCGATGCAGGCGTCCAACAACACGGGCACCTACCGTGCCCGCGCCGTCACCCCAGACGGCCAGGACCGCACCGCCCGCGAGGTGAGCTTGCAAGCCCAGCAGGACGCCGTGCTCTCCACCTCGGCGACCAACCTTTTCTACATCCCTTGGAAGCGTCTCCTCAACGAGATGTTCCGCCGCATCAAGAACCCGGACCTGCTCCCCAACGATCCCGGCGCGAAGGAAGCCCGTGCGTTCGTGAAGCGTTGCAAGGATCGCGGGGTGCCGGAAGCCGCCATCCGCGCCGTGGACTCCGTGGAGCCCGTCCGCGCCATCGGCTACGGCTCGCCCGCCATGCGTATGATGGCCTTCGACGAGATGTTCCAGATGGCCGGTGCGCTGGACGAAGTCGGTCGCCACAACCTGCTCCGCGACAAGATCGCTTCCCGCGTCGGTTACGCCATGGTCGACCGCTACCTGCCCAAGCAGGGGACCGGCGCTCGCCCCACCTTGGACCAGAAGTTCGCCATCCTCGAAAACGCGGCCATCACGGCGGGCGGCGAAGTGGCCATCAACGAAGACGACAACGACTACATCCACGCCCAGATTCACGGCGGCATGTTGGTCAAGGAGATTGAGTCCCTCCAGCAGCGGGGACAACAGGGCCAGCAGCAACAGCAGCCCCAAGGCGGGCCTCCCGGCCAAGGTGCTCCTCAAGACACCCAGGCGATGCAGCGGGTGGCCCTCATCCTCATGCGTGGCGTTCCTCACCTTTCGGCCCACGTGGACCGGATGGCGGGGGACAAGACCCGCGAGGTTGACGCCAAGCATTTCCGCCAACTGGTACAGCGCCTCGGTGCGACGTTCCAAGAGCTGACGAACAACCTCCAGCAGGCCGCCCAGAAGGCCCAGCAACAGCAGGGCGATCAACAGGGCCAGCCGCAGCAGGACCCGAAGATCATGATGATGCTCCAGGAGCAGCAGGTGAAGATGAAAATCCTCATGGACACCCACCAGCTCAAGATGCAGATCAAGCAGCAGGACGCCGCCCAGCGCATGATGCTCCGCGACACGGCCAACGCCTCCAAGATCGGCGGGGGTTTCCCCGGAGCCGCCGCAGGTATGCCCCCGGCCCAAGGGGGGCTCCCTGCGGGACAGGCGGCCCTGCCTTCCGGCCAAGATGCCTTCTTCGGAGCCGGAGCCGCCCCGCAGCAATAGCAGGTATCAGATACCCGAATCACCCACCACACCATGTCACAACTACCACCCCCCAACCCGCTCTACACGATCCTTGACTTTGAGCGCAACCCTCAGAACGCCGCCGAACTCGCCGTCCTCCTGCGCAACCCCGTTCTCCAGCGGGCGCTCCAGGCTCTCGTGAGTGCGGGGCTGCCGACCAAGACGCCGGTCAACCCCGGCGCGGACCCGATCACCCTCAACGCCTTGGCGAATCAACGCCGCGAGGGCTTCTTCGAGTTCTACACCCGCCTCCTCACCCTCTCCCACTCCGCCGACGCTCCTCCCCCCACTCAGCCCGAACCCTGGGCTCACGTGAAGGGGAGAACCCGCAAACGCGGAACCCCCGGACTCCCCGACTCCAAGTAACAAACCGACTTTCCCACACCCACCTAATACCGCTATATGGCCACCCCCGCAGACCCCACCCTCACCGCCACGCCGGAGACCGGCGACATTCACTCCGCCCTCGATGACGCTCTCAAGGGGCTCGACATCGGCACCTTGCTCGACGAGCCAACAGCCATCTCCCTTGAACCCGAGGAAGACGACGACACCCCGGAACCCGTGGTCACGCCGGAAGCCAAGGCAGCCAAGGACGCCGCTGACGCAGCCGCAGCCAAGACCGTCGCGGACGCCGCAGCCGCCGAAGCCCTCAAAGCCGGGGAAGCCGGGGACGAAGTGCCCAAGGGCCTCGACGAGAAGGCCACGACCTCGTGGAAGCAGATCAAACTGGAAGCCAAGGAAGCCAAGGCCGAAGTCGCCCGCATCACGGCTGAACTGGTCGCCGCCAAAGCCGCCAGCGCCAACCCTGCCGAACTGACCACACTGCGGGCCGAACTCGAAGCGACGAAGAAGACCCTGAGCGAGAGCGAAGGCGAACTCGGCCTGACCCGCGTCCAGGGGACCCAGGAGTTCAAGAACGCCATCACGGTGCCGAAGGCGAACATCCTCGACCTCGCTGGCAAGTTCGCCACCAAGTACGACGTGAGCAAGGAGCAGCTCGTCGCCGCCCTGTCCGAGCCGGACCAGTCGAAGCAAGGCGACATGCTTGCCGCCATTGGTGCCACGTTCCAGGAGCGCGACCGGATGCGCCTCTATGGCATGGGCGACGACTTCCTGGAACTGAGTGAGCGCGAGGCCCTCCTGCTCAAGGACTCGGCGGCCACGATGGACCGCATCCAGGCTCGCCGGAAGGGTGAGTCCGAAACCGTCGACACCGCCCAGCGCAACGAGTACGGCGCGGCACTCAGCGAGGTGGAAGGGGAGCTGTCCGGCAAGGGCTTGTTCTTCAAGACGGAAGGTGAGGGCGTGGACCCTGAACACGGCAAGGCTGTGAAGGCTGCCTTCGAAGTGGCCCGCAGTGTGAACCTCACCTCCCTCAACCCGAAGGGCAGAGCCTACGCCGCCTACGCTGGCGCGGTGTTCCCTCTGGTGATGGGCAACCTCGCCGCTGCGAACGCCGAGGTCACGCGGCTCACGGCAGAGCTGGCGAAGATCAACAAGGCCGACCCTGGCGCGGGTGGCGGCGGTGGTGACGCTGGCGACCTCGGTGGAGACAGCGGGGACGATGAGTCGGGTGATGCTAACGACGCGTTCGAGAAGGCCTCCCGCGCCCTCGCCGCCCGCTAAGCCGCAGACGGAAACCCCCAAGGCCGCCCTGACATTGAGTTGGGGCGGCCTTCTTTTTTTTACACTGAACGCAAAAGGTCGTTGCAACCAAATACCGGTAGGTGTATGATACCTATGTGCCGTGAGTCTCCCGATACTCACACCGGCCTCCTCGGTGCCGATGAAAAACCCCGTTGTATCCGTCAAGGCCCAAATTCAATTCAGAGCGTAAACCTGCCGATCCGAAACCAAGGACGGCGGCCACCCTTGGCTCGGGGATGGGACCTCAACTTGATCCTGCTCACAGCCGCATTCTGCGCTGAACCTCAGCAGGTATCTGATACCGCAAAGAACCTACACGTCTTTCATCTCCCCCACCTATGGCTGCCCCCAACATCAATCAAATCCTCAAGGTCGTCGCTGGCCAGTTCAGCGGCATCATCCACCGCAAGATCATCAACACGGGTCCGTGGATCAACCTGACCAACCGCGACACGTGGCCCGACGAGATGGGCGATGTCATCTCCGAGATGACGTACCAGCGTTCGCTGCCTGACGCCAAGATCGCCTGGAGCAACTACCGCTCTGCGGCCACCACCGGCCAGTCCGGCACGACCTGCACGATCCCGAAGCAGACCATCGCGTTCAACGAGACCGTGCGCCAGTTCGGCCTCCAGCGTGCGGCTCTGGAATCTCCCCACTTCTGTGTGGACGATCTGCGCTTCGCCTTCAAGCGTCAGGCCCAGCTCGACGCCATCCAGCAGATTCTCGCCGAGAACACAAAGCTGGCCTGGGAAGAGCGCAACCGCGACGAGTACGTCCGGGTGTGTGAGAAGAAGGTCATCGTCAACGCCGCCCTCACTGGCTTTGGTGCGGTCGCCACGGTGCCTGACTTCGCCACTGACGGCAGCACCGGCGCTGACTTGATTGGCCCTTCCTTCCCTTCCGACGACGCCACTTCGATCCTGACCTCTGCGGTCCTGGACAAGGTGCGTATGCGGATCATCCGCGAAGGCGGCGGTCTGGGTGCGACTTCCATGGCTGACGGCACTCCCGTCTTCACCCTGGTCTGCTCCGCCGAGACGAGCGAAGGCATCCTGTTGCGCAACCCCGAGCTGCGTGCCGACCTGCGCCACGCCAAGCCCTCCGAGCTTCTGGCTCCCCTGGGTGTGGAGCGGTCCTACAAGGGCTACTTCCACGTGATCGACGACTTCATCCCCCGCTTCACCCGTGACACGGTTGTGGTTGCTGGCGTCACCACGCACAACTACACCATGGTCCGCGCCTGGGCCAAGGACGGCGGCGGCATCTGGAACATCAACCCCGACTACGAAACCGCTCCCTACGAGATGAGCGTGGTCTACCACAAGCAGGTCTGCACTTCGCTCATCCCGAAGCCTCTGGCCAGCCCAGGCGGTGGCACCAAGTTCGATCCGAACTCGTACACCGGCCAGTTCAAGTGGGTCAACATCCTCAACGAGGACACCAACCCGGACGGCACCATTGGTTACTTCCGAGGCATCATGGCCTCCGGCACCAAGGCGATCCGCCCCGAGTTCGGCTACGCCATGATCCACCTGCGTTGCACCCCGCTGACGCTGATCGCCTGCGACGGCACTGTGACTCAGAGCTAAGCGGAACCGGCTCGTGAGAGCCCGTAAAAACCACCCCAGGGGGTTCTTCGGAGCCCCCTGGGGACTTTTTAACCCCCGAGGCCTAGCCCATGTTCAGCACCGATTCTCCAACCATGGTGGGGACCGTTTATAAAGGCTCCGCTGGCGTCTGCTCGACGATTCTGGCGTCCATCTCGGCCCCCTCTTCCTACCCCGAGATTCTCGGGTGCGTAGTGGCCCTTTTCACCCTGGTCTCCCTCTCCTTCGACATTCGCCGCAAGGCCCAGGAGATGCGCGATAAGCGCAGGAACAAGAAACACACCGTCCACCGGAGCGGGGACATTTAGACCCTCTCCCCCAGATTTCCCGACCCCCACTTATGAAGTACACCCTCCAGCTCCCCATCCTCGCCCTCCTCCTCGTCGCCGGTCTCGCCTCCTGCGCCCAGTATGAATCCGCTGTCTCCTCGACGAAGACCTGGCTCGGCTCCCCCGCTGGTCATACCGCCGTCGTTGCCGTCAGCAAGGCCACTGCGGTCGCCGTCAAGGACATCGTGCTCGGCGACCAGAAGGACGCCCTCGGCGATGCCGTTGGCTCCGTGCTCGACAGCGTCCACGCCCAGGCAAACGGCAACCCGGCCCTCGTCGTGATTGACGCCGCTGGCCACGCCGCCCTCCTGGACGCGCTCAAGAAGCAGGGCACGACCAAGACCCTCGACGACACCGGCATCGCTGCGCTCAACGCACTGGTGAACGGCCTCTCTGCCCCGGTTGCCGGTAGTACCGTCCCGGCCCCCAGCCCTTAGATGCCGGGCGCGGGGGCGGGCACCTATCCCGCGCAACGCATCGAAGTCTACATCGTCAACCCCAAGCAGTCTCCACTCCCTGCCATCATCGGCGGGGTTGTGGACCTCTTGAAGTTCTTCATCCCGCTCTAACCCATGCCGCTCAACGAAGGCTCACTCGGCCACATGGTTGAACACGAGCGAGAGACCAACACCCACCCCCTCGACCTAACCCTCACGAACATGCTTAAGACATTCCTCACTACCGGTCGCGGCTGGATTCTCCGCAAGGCTGTGGACGGCATCACCAACGCCGCCACGGCGCTCGGTGCCTACGAGGCGGCCCACGGCATCCCCGGCTCCGTGATCGGGCCTGAGACGGCCTTCATTGTGGCAGCAGGCTCCTGGCTCGCAGGCCTCGGCCTGTCCCGCCTCGCCGACACTGCTAACAAGGAGATGCCTCCTCCCGCCCCCGTCCTGGAAGTGCGCAAGGCAACCCTGGCGGAGTAGCCCCACAACAACCCGAACCCGCCCCGAGCAGTCCCTCGGGGCGGGTTTTTTCTTTCCTGCCTCCATGAATTTCTTCCAACTAATCAAAGCTCTGTTCACCTCCGCGCCCGCAACGGCGGCTCCTAACAAGGCGCTGCCTTACTCGAAGCGGTTCCTGGCCTTCCTGCCTTTCATCTTCGAGTGGGAGGGCGGCCTCGACGACGACAAGGACGACCCTGGCGGAGTCACCAACTTTGGCATCGACGCCCGCAGTCATCCAGGCGTGGACATCCGGCACCTCACCAAGGAGGGAGCCACGGTCATCTATTGGGGAGAATGGATCAAGGACGGCTGCGAAGCCAAGGCCTACCCGCTCGGCGAGGTCATCTTCAACTGCGACGTGAACTGTGGCGTGGGCCGCACCCAGAGCATCCTCGCGGAGATCGGTTCACCGCCTTCCGCGAAGGCCTTCCTGGACTCCCAGGAAAAGTTCTATGAGCACCTCGCTGACACCAAGCCGGTCATGCACAAGTTCCTCCAAGGCTGGTTGAACCGGGTTCACGATTTGGAGAAGACAACCGGCATCATCTAAGGTATCTTATACCCATGCAGCAAGATCAACCGACACGCCTCACGGACGGGCTCAACGACCTCTCCCACGGCATGGATTCCTCCCGGACGCCGGACATGATCCTGCCCAACTCCGTCGCCCTCGGCGTCAACACCGTTTTCCGCAACGGGCTGGCGCGGACGAGGCCCTCCTTCACGAAGGGCCTCTTCGCTCCCGCAGACCTCTGGCAGACCTTTTGCAGCGCGACATTCCAGGGCTCCGGCACCTACACCAACGCCCAGACGGGGGAGAGCCGCATCATCGCCGTGGCCCACGGTCGCGTCTACTCCCTGAGCCCGACGAAACACACCATTACCGATATTACGATCCCGGACGAGGCGGCCAACGACTTCAACCGCTGGCACTACTTCGCGCAGGCCGAGGGCTTCCTCATCATCTCGAACGGCAAGGACACGGCGCTCATCTTCGACGGCAAGACACTGCGCCGCGCCACCGTGGACGAGGTCCCCCTCGGCACGATCATGACCTACGGCCAGGGGCGGCTCTTCATCGTGTCCCCGGACTTCCTCCGCGTCTTCTCGGGAGACCTGGCTTACGGCGGCTCGACCTCGCAGGTAGACATCGCTTCATCCGAGCGCATCCTCTCCTACAGCACCGGTAGCAAGGTTGTGGTCGACCAGAACAAGGTCAAGGTCGTCACCACCAAGCCGCACAAGCTCACGGTCAACGACACCGTGACCATCAGCGGCCACTCGTGCTACCCGCCGATTGACGGCACGTGGAACATCTTCGACATCGGCGACGACTATTTCCACATCCCCGCCAAGGTGGATTCTCCAGGGCTCGGAGGCATCGTCGTCAAGGCGAACGACGGCAAGTCAGACGATCTGCTCCGGTTCACCGAGCAGCGGTTTCTGAACGAGCGCGGCATGTTCCGGCTCCCGGCCCCGATGGGCAAGATCACCGGCCTCTCGTTCTACACGGTGCAGGACACCGGCACCGGCCAGGGCGACCTCCTGCTCTTTGGTGAGCGTGGCGTCGCCTCCCTCGGGGTCGCAGGTCCCCGCGAGACCTGGCTCGACACCACCACCCAGCGTTTCGCCATGGCGGACGTAGGTTCGATGTCCCCCGACTCCATCGTGCAAGTGAACGGCGACGTGTTCTTCCGGGCACACGACGGGCTGCGCTCCTACCGCAACGCCCGCGCCGAAATCAGCAGCCTGGGGCGTGCGCCGTTGAGCGCGGAGATGAACGTCATCCTGGACTACGACACGGGCTACATGCTCAACCGCGCCAGCGCCGTCCTGTTCGACAACCGGCTCATCCTGACCTCTTCACCAAGTCAGCCTCCGCGCATCGGTCTGGCCAAGGCCCCCACCTTGTTCAAGACGCTCACGGTCCTGGACTTTCACAACACGGCCCGCGTCTTGATGAAGGGACCTCCCGCCTACGATGGCGTGTGGACCGGCCTCGCGGTGCAGAAGCTCTTCACGATGTTCATCGACGGCAAGGAGCGTTGCTTCGCCTTCTCACACAACACGGGCACCACCGAGACCGAGCTGTGGGAGATCACCAAGAGCTACGCCAGCGGCGAGGACACGTCGGATACGATTGCGGCGGGCGTGGTGACGCGCCACCAGCACCCGATCAAGGCGGCCATCGAGACCCGTTGCTTCGACTTCCAGACGCCCTTCCAGATGAAGAAGTTCATGCGCGGGGACCTCTGGCTCGCTGACCTGCTCGGGAATACGAGTATTAGCGTGTTCTTCCGGCCTGACTCGCACCCCCGCTGGTTCTGGTGGCAGGGCTTCGAGGTGGACGTGGACGCCTGCGCCAACGGCACCGTCGTCGACGCCACCCACCCACCCCTGGCAAAGGACCCGGCCATCTCCCCCCAGCTCACCCTCGGCACGCCTCCTGACACCCAGGACAAGGATGTGCTCAATCGCCGGGTGGATCGCGGGTTCACCTTCCAGCTCCGGCTGGAATGGGCGGGCCGCCTCACCTTGCAGAAGGCCATCATCTACGCCGACTCTCTCGTTGAGCAGGTCTCCGGCCCCTGCCCAAGCGTGCTGCCCAGGTCAATCAAAAAGTGTGTCAACCCGAACCCGGATTCCCCGGCAGCCGGGAGCCTCCTGGACCACACCTCAAACTAATCTAGGCAGGTATCAGATACCGCTTGCGAAAGCGTCAATTCAACCCAACTTACCCCACGTTTCATGTCACTCACCGCAGGCACTCTCCCCACCAACATTTGCTACCCTGCCTCCGTGCAGGAGCTTCTCAACTTGTTCGCGTCCAACCTGGACACCCCGGACAACGCGAGGCAAATCTTCTTCCAGACCACCGAACCCACCAACGTCCCGGAAGGCACGGGATGGATGAATAGCGGGAACCGGGAACTCCGGGTGTATGGCCAGCTCCAGGACGCCGACGTGGCCACCTGGAACTTGATCGCCATCCTCAAGAACAGCGTCGGGGCCGACGAGCTGATCGACGGCAGCATCACCTTCGACAAGCTCACCTCCGACGTGAAGGCCCGCTTCGCCACGGGCGAGAGCGCCACCCGCAACGTTCTCCAGCTCGAAGAGAAGATTGGCGGCGGCTCCCAGGCGGCGGTCTTTTACATCATGGTGGACGGCAACCTCACCGCCACCGGCCAGCAGATCAACGGCAAGCTCGGCATCGGTCAGGCTACCGTCCTGGACAACACGGCGCTCCCCAAGCAGTGCGTCTTTGATCCGCCTCTCGACAATGGTGAGAAGGTTGTGAAGGTCTACGCCCAGCTTGAAACTACCTTCGTCCTCACGGACCTCGGCCACGTCTACGCGGCAGGGTCGAACTACAACGGCCAGCTCGGTCTCTATCCGGCCCTCGCCAATGGCGTGCATTCCTACACCTTCCTGCGCCTCGTCCCCGACAACTTCTCCGGCAAGAAGGTCGTGCAGCTCGCCATCGGTTCGGGCGGCGGACCTTCCATCTCGGTCCACGCCCTCACGGACGACGGCTACGTTTACGTCTGGGGCAACAACACGGCGGGCCAGCTCGGCATCGGCGGCACCACGTCGCGGAACATCCCGACCATCGTTGGCACTGAGCTGAACTCCCTCGCCGTCCGCGTGAAGAAGATCATCTCGGTGGGCGGGGGCGCGAGCAAAGTGACTCCGTGGGCCACCAACGTCTCGGTCTGGGCTCTGCTCACTGACGGGACGGTCTATTGCTGCGGATACAACGCAGACGGGCAGCTCGGCCAGGGGACCGGCGACTTCACGAGCCGGAACATCTTTACCAAGATTCAAGGCCTCGTCGACATCGGCGGCGGAGTGACAGTGTCCGACATCTTCGCGTGTGGCGACGCCAACTTTGCGACGGCCTTCTTCCTGCTCTCCAACAGCCAGCTCTACACCTGCGGCAACAACCGCAACGGGCAGTGCGGCCAGAACCTCAACCCCGCCACCCTCATCAACCAAAAGCTGCCGGTCGTAGGACCTGTGGCGCTCGGCGGCGTGTCCCCTCCCAACCTCGGCTCCACCAGCGAGAAGGTCGTGGACGTGGTCGCCTTCGACTCGACCTCGACCGTGTTCGCCACCTTGGAGGAAACGACGGACGGGGGTGACGGCACCGTCATCATCACCCGATCCCTGGTGTGTTGGGGCTACAACGGCGATGGCGTCCTCGGCCTCGGCGACATCCTCGACCGCTACTTCGCGGTCCCGACCTCATTCACGAGCAACGTGAAGGCGGTTGCGGTCGGTGGCAACAACACCAACCCGAGCGCCGTGGTTCTCCTGGGGGACAGCACCCTGTGGGTGGCGGGCAACAACGCTAACGGCCAGCTCGGTGTTGGCAACCAGACGGTGAGCTGGCCCCTGTGGAAGCGGGTGCTCCTGGACAATGACAGCCCCATCAACGACGTGTCCTTCGCAGCCAACAACTACCCCGTCACCGCCACCCCGACGACGGTTCTCCAAGTCCTCATGGGGAACGGCAGGGTGCTGGTCTGCGGCTACGACGCCCCCCTCATCGGCCAGCTCGGCGTGGACGCCTCTCCCGGCGTAATCACCACGCTGCAACGCGTGCGCTTCTAACAGGTATCAGATACCCGTATTCCTATGGCAACTACTCTACTCGACGCAAAGAAACTCATCGCCAGTGTGGCGGATGTCGGACTGTGTGATGACGACCCTCGTCTCCTCAACCGGATCAACGAAGCGCAGCGCCGCCTCGTCCAGCAATACAACTCCCTGGTCCGCTCCGAAGGCTACGACCAGCCCTCCATCGAATGGTCGCCCCTGGCCAACGACGGTGACGAACTCCTCATCGACGAACTGGACGCGACGAAGCTCGTGTGTCTGGCGCTGTGGCGTGAGGAGAACAACCGCATGGACATCGCGGAGCCGCTGGAACAGAAGGCCTTCGCGATGGTCCAGCGCAACCTCGTCACCGCCGTGGAAACCGCGAGCAAGGTCGCCTGGAAGGCCCTGCTAATCACCACCACCCGTGGCACCTTCGGCTGGGTGAAGGCCCGCCTCGGCCTGGACTGCGCGGACATCAACCTGCGCTTCACCGACGACCGCATCGGACGCCTGTTGAACGACGCGGAGGAGCGCATCCTCATGAAGGGCAAGCCCGTGGGCTCCGTTCAGGAGTTGCCATTTCAGATGGACGGCGACGGCGAGTTCTACCTCCCCGAGAACGTCTTGTCCGTGCTCTACGCGACCGTCTCGAATGTCCCCGCGCCGGTCTACTCGCAGGTCTACGATTACCTCGACAGCGGCCCTGGGTATCAGTTGCCGGACACCTTCGGCCTCGGCGACATCCTGATTGACCGTGGCGAGATCGACGGGAAGCGCCGGTACTTCGTGCGCCAGAAGGCCCCGAACGGCGCGGTGCGTCTCCTGTGCAAGATGCGCTTCGTCCCGCACACCGTGAACACCAGCGCCCTCTTGGTGGGGAACTACCCGGCCCTCAAGGAGATGGCCCTGAGCGTCCTCTTCGAGCACACCGACCCGCAGCGCGGGGCCACTCACGAGGCCTTGTCCCTCAAGCTCATCGACGACGAGCTGGCGGAGCGCAGGGGAGGCAACCGCGAGACCCTGAACATCAGCATCCGGGGCACGATGAAACCTCTTCGCCGCCTCCGCTAACATGACCATTCACCCCGCCATCCTGCTCGAACGGACGCCCGCCTACCCCGCGACCCCGCTGGACCACAACACCGCCGCCCAGGCCGTGCCTATCGGTGAATGGCTCCTGTAACTCATGAATACGAGTATTTGTACGATCATCGTCGGGCTTCCTCGCACCGCCACCACGGTCTTCATTGAGGGCCTCGGCCAGCACCCGGAGGTGGCGGCCTGCGGGGAGTTGTTCTCCCTCGGCGAGGAGATCGACCGCCAGCACTTCCATACCCTCGCCGGGTTCAGTGGCAAGTGTTGGGACCCCGGCGAAGATGCTTGGGATTATCTCGACGGCCTGCTCGAAGAGGCTTCCGACAAAGGCAAGAAGTTTCTCTTCAAGCTCCTCGACATTCACTGCCCGGAGGCCTGGGCGTGGGCGAAGGCGCGGGCCGTCAACCTCGTCTACCTCCGGCGCGACAATCCACTGGAGTGTCTGGTGTCCGAACGCTTCGCTGACGCCACCGGCAAGTGGCACGTCTATGGCCCGCTGCAAGAGGCCGTCGCCCGCGAGGCAGCGGGGAAGGCAGGCCCGTTGAATATCCCGGAGGCCGACGTGCTGCGCTGGCTCCACCGCGATGAGCTTCTCACTGCGCGAGCCCTGCGCTGGCCCGGCAAGTCCTTGGTCGTGGAGTACAGCTATCTCTCCCACTTGTTCGAGGAATCCGTCCAGGAGGCCCTTGACTTCATGGGTCTCGAACCCGTGCCGGTCAAAGCCACCCAGCGCCGCATCTCCCACCGGCCTCTCTGGGACACGGTCGCCAACTACGCCGATCTGCGGACCTGGGCGCAGGGCACCTTCTGTCAACGATGTTTCCCCGACCCCACCACCACCGCCTAACAAATGACCGCCGTTCATATCCTCGTCAAACACTCCCACCGCTATCTCAAGTACGCAGCCATTTGCTGCGAGTCCTTGATTTCCCGAGGCCAAGTTCCTCCCCACCTCATCATCGTGTCGGTCGTGGGCGAGGCCAACGACTCACCCGCAATGGAGGCCCTGCGCTCCCTCGGCGTCAACGTCCAGCCATACTCCCCCGAGTATGGCTCCAAGTTCATCTGGGTGGACCGCACCTTCAAGCTCTACCCGCACTTCACCCGGATCATCCAGCTCGACGCGGACACGGTGCTGACGGAGGACATGGACTTCCTCGCCAGCTACAGCACCTTTGACAACGACTACTCGACCTACGAGAACCCCGGCGAAGGGAAGAAGATTCTCAAGAACCGCTCGGCTCTGTTCTTCGACGGGTTCAAGCACGGGCGCTCGGCAGAAGAGCGTGCCCGGCTCGACGCCTTCCTCATGGCCTTGGTCGGGACCAACATGGCGGAGGTGGAGCAGCGGGCGGATCGCTGGATTTTCGGCGGACTGATTGTGATAAAGCGCAGTGTCCTCGGCTCCTTTGTGTGGAACGCGATCCTCGCCCTGAGCCGCGTCTGCGTCTGTGATGAATCCATCCTCCAGTTCACCGCCCGCCCATTCGCCAACTGCGGCATCATCGCGCAGGAGCGCATCCCGCACCGCGTCAACCCCGAGGTGATGGACTTCGATAGCGGACCCGGAATGATACACTATGCCGGAGAGTGGTATCGCCTTGACAACCTCGCCAACCGCGCAGCCCTGGAAGCCCGCTTCACCCTCAAATTCCCCCACGTATGCGCTTAGCGGTATTCTCCCTCTGGACGGGCACCCAGGACTTCCGTCTCACCCGCGCCACCGCCATGCTTTTCTCGGCAGCGGTGGCTTATGGCAAGAAGAACTTCCCGTACACTGAACTGGTGACGGACATCAACGGGCTGGAGCTTTCCGACCGGCTGGGTTGGGACTGCACCAGCTACTCCACGGCACTCGAAAAGTTCTGCCCGAAGGGCGCGGAGCACGTGTGGATGCTGGGCAAGATTCAAGCCCAGGCGATCCAGACGGAGCCCCACGTTCACATCGACCTGGACATGCTCATGTTCAAGCCGATGCCGAAGCGCCTGACCCGCGCCCCCGTCATCGCCCAGTCGAAGGATCACCCCAAGAGCTACTACGACCCTTACGTCCGCTCGGTGATCGACTTCTGCGGCCTGACAAGCCACGTCGCTCCCGTCAACACCGGCCTCATCGGCTGGAACGACCTGAGCTTCTGCCAGGGCTACTGCGAGGAGGCCCTGCGCCTGTCTGCGCTCGCCGGAGCGAAGTTCGACCACGGCGGCGTGGTCTCGATCATCTGCGAGCAACTCCTTCTGGCTCACATGGCCCGTGAGCGTCATGTGAAGGTGGAGGTGGCGATCCCGCTGCCGCTGCACGTCGCCCCGCCCGACATGCAAGACGTACAGTTCGCCCACTTCTGGGGTGAGTCGAAGAGCGACGGCCCGTTCATCGACGCGGTCGAGAAGAAATTCCTGGCGGAGTTCCCCGAGGCTTATCGCCGGTTCTTGACCGGCTGGAGCCTGTTGCAGAACCACCCATCCGTCTCCTCGGCTTTGCACATCTACTCCCCGCCCGTCTCCGGCAGCTCCTATTACCCTGGCTACTACCCCAACTACTCGTCGGGCAGTGTATCAGGTTGTACGAGCGGCGGCCCACGCCCCATCCATGTCCTCTAACTTCCTCATCCTGGGCCTCCCCCGGAGCCGGACCTTCTGGCTCTCCCAGCTCCTCACCGGCAACGGGGTCAAGTGCTATCATGATCTCACGGCGCATCGGGCGACCGTGGGGGAGGTGGCGGAAACATTGACGACCCCACACGCCGCTGGGGTCGTGGGCAACTCGGACAGCTCACAGATACTCGTATTGGACAGGCTCCTCCCCCGGCTCCCCCTGGATACCCGTATTCTGTTCGTCCGCCGACCGTGGGAAGAAGCGGCAAAGGCCTTCACCACCGCAGCCGGGGGACAAGGGGAATCCGGGGGGTGGGACGAGGCCTTCAAGGACCTGGACCACAAGCTCAACCACTGGCAGCTCCATCTCTACCCCCATTGTATGTCGGTGGAGTTCGACGACCTCGAAGACGGGTGGCTCATCCGCCGACTCTGGGAATACCTCACCAACGGCCTGCCTTTCCCTACCGAGAGGTATCACGCCCTCCAAGACCAGCGCCTAACAATCCCGAACGCGGCAATCCAGGAGGCGATCAAGAACCCCTGGCCCTGCTCACTCACCGAACACCATGGCTTGTAAAGAAATCGAACTCGTCGACAACGTCATCGCCCAACTCATGGAGCACTATGACCACGTGCAAGTCTTCGCCACCCGCAGCGAGGGCCACTCGGGGGGCACCAGCCACATAGTACGAGGGGCCGGGAACCCCTTTGCCCGCTACGGCCACGTCCGCTCCTGGCTCACCAAAGAAGACGAGATAGCCCGTCAAGAAGCCCGCACCCAATCCCACCATGATTAGCATCGAACACAACCCCTTCTGGCGCGACACGGCCCTCGACCACAAAGAGATGGCCCTCTTCTGCGCCGTGCAGGACGCCCACTACCAAAGCACTTTTCGGGACAACCTCTCAACCACTGCCGTGAAGCTCGCCGCCTACGGATCGGGAGACTACACGAAGGCCCTCGCCGCCGCGCTCTCCACGCTCGGCGGCGTACACGCTCCTCTCGTGCAGACCCACCAGTTCCTCTCTTGTGACGACCCACCCATGGCAGCCCGCCACGCCTTGGACAACGGGGTGAGAATCCCTGGCTGGGGCAGCTCGTTCTCGAAGGGTGCGCCGGACCCGTTGTGGGAGAAGGTAGCCGCACTGTTGAAGGAACACTGGCTGCCGATGTACGAGAAGATCGACATGGTGACTGCGGTGCTGCGTATGGCGGGCAAGGACATCCACCCCAACCCTTCGGCCTACACGGCGGCCACGGCGATCATCCTCGGGATGAGGGCAGACCTGGCTCCCTACCTTTTTGTGGCGGGCCGTTTGCAAGGCTGGTCGGAAGTATTCGCTTTCTCCGGTATTTGAGGTATCATATACCCTGTTCAATAATTCGAGGCCTTAGCTGCCCGAATCAACCTTTTCAGAATCAGACTAATACACGTATATGGGAGTAGGAATCGCATTGGCAGTAGGAGCCGTCGCAGCAGCCGGGGCAAGTTACGCCGGGGCATCGGCACAGGCGGATGCGGCGGGCCAAGCCTCCGCTGCGATGCAGGGGCTTGGGAGGTGGATTCCCCACATCACCCCGGCGTCGTTCACGCAACTGAACTTGAGCAACCCTTGGAGTCAGCTCAACTCGTATGACAAGTACGCCACGGCATACGCTCCGAAGGCGGAAGCTGCGGCGGGAGTAATCAACCAGAGCTACCAGAACACGCTCAACTCCTCAGCACCCGGACTGTCGGACTCCCTCGCCAATCAGTCGCGGTACGTGAACGAGCTGTCGGACGGGCGCATCTCCTCGGACTCCGCTGGTGCCGTCTCCCGAAGCTCCGCCTTCAAGGCGTTGCAGGGAGGCTTCGGGCTGGGCAGCGACGGCGGCAACGCCATCTCCGCCCGTGACCTGGGCCTTTCCGTGGAGAGCCAGAAGGCGCGAGGGGCGGCTATGCTTCCCGGCGTGGCACAGCTCGCCCAAGCCATGTCCCCCACGAGTGCCGCGAGCCTCATGCCGACCGCCCAGCAACTCCTGGCCCGGACGGACCAGCAGACCACGGCGAACTGGCAGTCCGCTAACCAAGAGATTGCCTACAACAAGTCCATCGAGACTGAGAACGCCAACGCTCTCTACCAAGGTCACGCTACCATGCTCGGCGCACAGGCGCAGGGCATCATGGCTCAAGGAGCGGCCCAGGCTCAACAATACCAAGCCATGGGCCAAGCGGTCGGCGGCATGGCGGGGGCTTATGGCCAGTATCAACAGGGCTACAGCGGCGGCTCGGCAGGCCAGAATCCGTTCGGCGGCGGGGGTGGCTATGGCGGCCCCTCCTACGGCTCATACGCGGCAGCCCAGGGAAGCGGCATGTCTTACGGCGGCTACAACACTGGCAACTTCGCCCCCACCCAATACCCCTCCTCGAAATACGGCTACTAATTCTACGACATGGACACCGGAATCCCAACCTCCCTCGCACACACGTATGCGAACCCCACGGCGGCTCTCGACGCCGCCCTGAACGTCGTCCCTACACAGCAGCGCATCGCTCAGGAAGGGCTGAGCCTGGGCATCCGCCAGCAGGCCACCAACGCGGGCATCCGCCAGGAGGATGCCCGCATCAGCCTCGCGAAAGCGCAGGAAGAGCGGATGGCGCAGATGACGAGCGCCCAGGTCGCCCAGATGCAGCAGGGCACGGCTCTCGACGCCGCCCTATTTGACACCAAGGTCCAGGCTTCGCAGGCACAGGCCCGCACCACGATCATCGCGTCTAACCTCGTGAAGCGCGACTACGACCGGCAGGGACAGAACGAGCCCGTGATGGCTTCGATCACCAACGACCTCTCGAACGCGGACCACGAGGCCATGGCGCGGGGAGACCTCGACAACAGCTTCAATACGCGTATTCAGGGCCTCGTGGGCCTGGAGGCGCAGACCAACGCCCGCACCGCTTTCAACGCGGCGAAGCAGCGCAGTTTTGACCTGATTCACGCGACCAACGTGCAGGAGTTTGACCCGGACCTTCGCACCAAGTTCTCCGCTGACTTCGGAAGTGCGGCCAACGGTGCCAAGCCCTGGGTCTTCGACAAGTACCGCACCCTCCAAGGTGAGCGCGACCTTTCACGCGACACGGACAAGTGGAACGAGCAGGTGCGCTTCGACGCCCCCTCCCTGGCAATCCCCATGGACGAGTTCCTCATGCCGGATGGCCGGGTTGACTCCCCAGGCCTCAAGGCAGCACTGGGCAAGGCGACCGCGCTCTACAACACGGACAAGGCCGCCGTGGACGCCGCCTACGCCAGCGACCAAGTTCTGATTAACGAACAGGTCAAGTCCCAGGCCGCCCGGCTCGGCTCCCTTGACAAGCAGACGAAGGACGTTCGTGATGACATGACGCGTCTGGAAACCGCCCGCAGCCGAGTCACGGATGCTGTCCAGGTCATCCCCGACATGCCGGGTATGCCCACCCCCAAGACCGCCGAAGAGCGGAAGAAAGTCCTGGACGATCAGGCGGCCCAGTACAACAAGCAACTGGCCACCCTCCAAGCCCAGCGCCTCGACGTGGAGAAGGAGCGGCCCCATGCCGACTTCCAACGCAACGTCCTCGGCCTCCAGACTGCCGTCCTCAACTCCGGCGCTGAATACAAGCGGGCGGAGCAGAACACGACGCTCGCTCCCGACGTGCGCGACAAGGCGATGAAGGATGCCAGTGACAAGGCCACCAAGGCGCGGGCTGACTTCGAGACCTTCCTGGGGCGGGCGGGCTCTTCGCGCATCTACGACGGCACGATGCGCTACAACCCCTTCCTCCCGGCTCTCCGGGGCTCCTCCATCTTCGACAACTAATACCGGTATATGGCCCTCGTATTCAACACTGGCGACCAGTCCCCCCAGCTCGGCGGGAGCCTCTTCGACTTCAACACGGGACTGAGTCCCGTCCCGGCCTCCGCTGCGTCTCCTGCGGCCACCGCCGTTGCACCCAAGTACCTGACTGGCGCGACAACCACCTTTGGCCGCAACCTGGACGGCTCCGTCGACGGGCAGGACAACGGCCAGGGTGCCTGGGGGGCGAACACTCGCGACCCCAACCTCCTCGGGGTCTCCCTCCCTATCTCCATGCTGCGGGCCAAGTACGGCGACGAGAACGCGGCGAACGGCAAGATGGTCGAGGTCGTGAACCCGCGTACCGGCCAGAAGGCCACCGTGCCCATCGTCGACAAGGGGCCGGGAGAGGATACCGGCAACATGATGGACCTCACCTACGGTCTGGCGAAGCAGCTCGGTTCCACCGGCAAGGATCAGTTCCAGATGCGCTTCGTGGACGGACACACCCCCGACTGGTCGCCCGCCACCCCTGGTTCCCCGGATTCCCCGGCTTCCTTTGAACGCGCCGACCCTGGTCAAAACCCTGGTTCCGGGGCATCCGGGGGTGAGCTGCAAAAAATCGTCACCAATTTGTTTAACGGGACTGGCAATGGTTCAAATGGTGGGTATCTTACACCCGGCACAAACGCCTCCTCCAATCCCTTGTCTCAAACCCCTGGCAGCCGTAACTGGGCTGCGATGGGACAGCGGATGGGGGGAGGCGGCAACGGTGCTCCTGCCCCTCAACCTTCCATCTCCGATCAGGCCTCCTTAGTAGCAGCAAACGGCTTTGCCAAGCTCACCGCCGACGTAGCCCGCCAAGACAGCGGTAAAGCGAACGCCGCCGCCCTTGACCAAGCTCTGCGATTCTACTCTCCGAAGGCCGGAGCCACTTAATTCTCGATGACACCTCAAGACCCTCTCCCCGGCTTCTCTCTCGAACAGGCTAACTCCCTGGCCTCCCAACTGAACTCCATGACGGGGGCGAGCAAGCAGCCGGAGCCCGAGGTGGCTAAGGCTCCGGCTGCGCAGGCGGACCCCAACGCCCTCACGGCGGAGCAGTACAAGGCGGACGTGGCGACGATGACGACGCGAGTGAAGGACACGGAAAACCCCGTGTCCTTTCTTCGTGCTGTCAAGGAGAACCCGGAGATCACCAAGGGTGTTCACCCAGACTCGGTGAAGCTCTTCACCGACTCCATGGAGTCCGGGCTCCTGCCTGACATCAAGAAGGTGTATGGCATCGACGATGAGGCCGCCAAGCAGAAGCTCTACGCGGACCCGACCATGTTGGACTACGGCCACGAGCTGGTTCACTCCGTGGTGCCCGCGTCTGAAAAGGCAGTGGCCGGTGCTTTGCGCGGCTGGACCGTTTCTGGGTCCGGCGAGATTGTGGCGAAGCTCCGCGACTACCTCACCAAGGATGCAACGGTGGACAAGGGGGAGACGGACGCAACGGCGTCGAAGTTGTTCGACGCCGCCAAGAAAGCCAAGGACGACACTGAGGGTGGAAGCGACTGGCGGGAGCGTTTCAACAAGGACCCCCTGGTTCAGCAGATTAACAAACAAGTACAAGACCGCGACACGAGGCTGAGTCTGTATCCCGCCCCCGGCGGGGTCAACACCCTCGCCTCCCGCGTGAGCGATGCGATGGACTCCGCCAAGGTGAAAGAGGGAGTCGTCGGCGACGTGGGGAAGTTCCTGGGTGATGTCGAGAAGGCCCACCCCGAAGACCCCCGCATGGCTGGTGGCAAGGCCGAAGCCTTCATCCAAGGGGCCGCAGCCATGCCCGCCAACTTGGTGCTGTCCATGGTCACAGGCGTGCGTGAAGCTAACAACTACGCGCAGCTCTACGATCAGGCCTACCAGGAAGCGCAGCAGGTTGCCAAGGAGAAGGGCCAGACCCTCACAGAAGATGACTTGCACGCGACGGCGACCACCGCCGCCCTCATCAATCTCCCCGTGGCGGAAATCGCCAGCCTCGTGATGTTGAAGGGCGCAGGCAAATTGCTGCCCGCACCTCTGGCCAACAAGATCAGCGCCTTCGCCTCGGCCAACCCCAAGCTCGCCGCCATTGGCACCTTGACGGGCAAAGCTCTCACTCAGGGCGTGGCCCAGCTCTCCCAGAACACCGTCACCAATGTTGTCACTGGCGCAGACGCCGGACGCGGTGCTGAGAACGCCTTCGTCGGCGGCGTCGGCGGTGGCTTGGCCGCGACGGTTCTCGTCGACGGTGTCAAGGATGGTGGACGCGCCCTCGCTCGGCGTTTGCGCCCCGGTGAGGTTCCCAATACGCCTACTGGCGCGGGGGCTCCCGGCCTGCCCGGCGACCCCCAGGCGGTCCCAGGCTCCAACGGCAAGGTCGTGGACGTGGGCGGCGATGTCGTCGACCCCGGCACAGCCTCCGTTGATCCGGGTCTGGTGGGTCGCGTGAGGTCCGCGTTTAACAACCTGGACAACATGCCCAACCAGTTCACCGACGAACAGAAGGCTGCGACGAAGGCGAAGATCATGGGGATGCTCACTCCCGAGGAGCACGCCGTCGTTGACGCTGCGCTCAACCCCAAGGCCGCTGCCGAGGCCCCGCCCGTCGCTGCCCCTGTGGCCGCTCCTGTGGTGCCTCCTGCCGCCGCTGCGTCCCCCACGGCAGAAGCCCCTCACGGTGAGAATACCGCGAAGGTCCTCCAGATGGTGGACATCGAACACGCCCTCGGCCTGAACCCTGACCAGAAGGGCAAGATGCAGGGCGAAATCCTCGCGTCGATGCCTCCTGAAAAGCAGCAGGCCGTGATTGACCTTTTCCAGCAGGCCCACAACAACGCCGCCGAACTGGAGCGCCTGCGTTCCGTGGCTCCCGAGACCGCCGCTGCGATGGGGCCGGAGTTCCAGTCCCGCCTCGGCGCGATCATCGACAAGCTCCACGCCCTGGACCCCAAGCCCGCAGCTAAGGCGGAGCCGGTCGCCGTGGAGCCCGCCCAGATCACGCCCGTCGTGCGTGCGGAGATCGAACACGGCCTCACGGAAGCCCCCGAGCACACCACGGAGCCCACGGCGGTTGACCTGGCTATCGGCGCGGCAGCGGCTCCGAACATGACGCCCTCGGGCTACGCGAAGAGCAAGCCCTTCCGTGCCGAGCTGACGAACTTCCTGGCCGCCAACCCTGCGGGAGGCCGCAAGGACGTGGACATTCCCGGCCTCGCCGCCACCTTCCACCAGCAGGCTTTGAATGCCGCCGTGGCCAAGGGTCGCGCCGTCAACGCCTGGGCGATGGAAGCCTACGGCCTCCCCGTTCCCGAGGGCTACGTGCCCGAGGGCAAACAGCTTGTCCACAACCCGGACAAAGCTGCCCAGCTCAAGGCTGCCGCAGCTCCCGCCCCCGAACCTGAACAACCCAATACCGCTATTGCGGAAGTCCCAGCCCCCACCCATGAAGAAGTCCCCGCCAAAGTCCAAGAAGTCCCCGCCAAAGTCCAAGGGCAAACCCCCGGCCAAGGGGATGCCCCCCTGGCTCAACAAGGGCAAGGCGGCAAAGAAAGGCTGCTAACCCCAGCCAAGAAGGCGCAGCCGGTCAAAGACTTGGCTGCGCCCAAGTCCGCACTGGAGCAGTTGCAGAACCTCCAGCCGGGAGATCGTATCGCCGATGACAAAGGACGGATGTCCAAGCCCGTCGCCCGCGTCGCAGTCATTCACAACACGAAGAACGGGACGCCCGTGTATGGACTCTGGTTTGAAGGTGAAGAAAACGGCCACCCCTACAAGCTCACCAACTTCCTCCCCGATGTGGAAGAGGGTGGGAGGATCGTCAAGAAGGGCGAAGCCGTTCAGGCATTGCCTACCGCCAACAAAGAGGTAACATCTACCCAACCCAAAGACAAACCCACCAATGGACACCTACCCCTTACCCCCACAACAACAGAAACGAAACGCGGCACTGGAAGCGATGCGCCCCCTGCGGGAGAACTTCCCAACGGACGAGACGTACCAGGAGGCAAAACTGAGCTTCGACCACATGGTCGGACCTCTCCTGCGCCCGCTCCCCTTTCTGGGCTCCCCTCCACCGCAGACATCCCAGGACTAGGCATCGTCAAGGTAGGTCCCTTTGGCCCGGCGCGTGACGCCGCCACCGCGTACATGCGGACCACGGGCAGGAAGTACACCCCTCCCACGGTCTACTCCAAGGTGGACCCGGCCCGCGCCACCCGCATCGCAGCCGCCTTCGAGAGCATGGCCCATGCGCCGCACGACCCCGCAGTTGCGGCCAGTTATGCGGCGATGATTAAGGAGACCCTCGCCCAATGGGAGGCCGTGAAGAAGACGGGCCTGATCGTGGAGCCCATCAAGCCGGGAATGGTGAACCCATACGGGGCCAGCCCCCGCCTCGCCACCCAGGATGTGGTGGATAACAACCACCTTTGGTTTTTCCCCACCGACTTCGGCTTCGGCGGGACTGAGTCCGCAGCGGAGGACATCTCCGGCAACCCCCTGATGGCGTACACTGGCGAAGAGCTGGGGGGCCTCAAACTCCGGGCCAATGATGTTTTCCGCATCGTCCACGACTATTTTGGCCACGTCAAAGAAGGTTTGGGCTTCCGTGCGGCGGGCGAGGAAAACGCCTGGCTCTCCCACGCGGCGATGTACTCAACGGCGGCCCGGCCTGCCATGACCACGGAGACCCGTGGTCAGAACTCCTGGGTGAACTACGGCCCGTTCCGCGCCCAGAACAGGGCGGCAAACGGTGAGGAAACCCAGTACGCCCCTCAAAAAACCGGCCTGCTCCCGAGCTGGGTGGAAACGGAAGGGGTCCCCACGAAGGAGATCACCACCCCAGAGCAACGCATCGTCTCCCCTTCGGACGCTCTCGAAGCCGTCAAGGGCGAAGGTGATGCCCCGGTTTCCCCGGAAGAGGCCCTCATCGAGAAGTCCGCGCCGGACGGTGTCCGTGAAGAAGGCAAGGTGTGGAAGGACGGGACGGTTCAAGCCTTCGCCAACCCGAAGGTCCTGGCCGAGTATTTCCGCAAGCAAGGCCTCACACCTGCGGAAGCCTCCCGCAAGACCCTGGCCCTCGTCAAGGAACGCAAAGCCCAAGGCCGTGAGATCAACTCTCCCGACTCATTCGACGAGAAGCGCGTGGCCTCCCTCTATGCTGCCGCCCTCTCGGCTTCACACAGCGGGACCGGCTTCAACCTCGAAAAGCTGGCCCATCTCCTGGACAAGATGCGCGATCACTTGACCCGGAACGAAAGCGAGACCGGCAACCCCGAGACCCGCATCAAGAAGGCGACCGGCGAAGTGACGAACATCGCGTGGAAAGGCCCCCTGGGTCTCGTGTCCCGCGATGCCCAGAATTACAACAAGAACATGGGCACGGGCGGCATCAAGGTCGCTCTCCACGTCCTTGACGGGGAACACGGGGGGTCCGGGGATTCAGCCGACGCCTACCAGCTCCAAGGCAACGAAGTGGCGCACAACGAGGCCACTCCCGCCGCCGACCGCGCTGTGGTCGCCGCTGGCGCTCACTCGGCAGACTTCCACGGCAACCCGCGCCAAGCCCTTGAGGCCAAGGAGCGCGGCGACATGCGCAAGCGGCTCCACGGCATGGTGAATACTCGTATCGGGGACTTCATCACCAACATGGCAGCCTCCGGCAACTTCGGCAGCCGTGAAGACATTGAAGCAGCCACGTTCAAGATGGCCCTCAAAGTCTTCCCCGCCAAACTGGTCGACGTGCCGGTGGACAAGAATGGTCGCGTCAAGGGTGGCCGCCCTTCCCCCGGAGTGTCGGAGCTGATGGGCGACGAAGACTTCCAGGGTGAGTTCCTCGACCTGCGCAAAGACATCGGCGAAACGATTGTCCGTGACTTTGGCGATGCCCGGCCCCGTCTGAGCGATCACGCACTCACGCCGAGCGACCTGACCGCCGAGGACGTGGCCCACGGGCTGCGCCCTTCAACGGAAGGCATGGGCGAGATCGGCAAGAACGTCCTAGTGGTTCAGAGCGAGTCCGACCTGCCTCAGCACGTGCGGGACAGCATCCTGCGCAACAACCAGACGGGTCGCGTCCAAGGGATGTACGACCCGGCGACTCACGACATCTACATCGTCGCCGACGCTCACCAGAACGTCGAGGAGGCAGAGCGCACCTTGCTCCACGAAGCCATCGGCGAACACGGCCTCGACCAAGTCCTGCCTGCCCACGACTGGGCGGCGGTGCGTGAGGCCCTGTTGAGCGACCCCGAGGCCGCAGCGGTATCAGATACCTACAAGGGCAAGGAGCTGTCCCAGCTCTCAGAGGGGGAGAAGGACACCGTGGCCCGCGAAGCCTTCGCCCGCATGGCCGAGGAGCCGACCTTCAAGCCGTCGCTGTGGGACAAGATCGTCAACCTCGTCAACACGGCTCTCCGCAACATGGGCTTCGCCGTCAAGTACGGTGCCGCCGAGCTGCGCTCCATGATCCAGCAGGCCCGCAACGCCGTCAGCCGGGGCACTGTGGAGCCTCAATCGTTGCACCAGAAGATGGAGGCGATGACTCGCGAGGAGGCCCAGCACTACGTCAAAGAGCAGACCGGACGCGACCCTGTCGCCGAAAGTTTTGACCGCGTCACCCGTCAACGCTTCGCCGAAGACTACGGCCTCGCGGACGGCGTCGACGGCCTCATGAAGGCCGTGTCGGCGAAGGAGAGCGACCCCGTGATTCGCGCCCTCGCCGAAGCCCTCGTCGGTCGTGCCCCCCGGAATACCCGTATTACGTTGAACCCGGAGCTTGCCCTGCGCGGCCTGGGCGGTCGATTCCTGGCACGTCAGAACAGCATCGAGATCGACCCGATCCGGGGAGGCCGGGGGCTCCATCGCTCCATGGTTGAAGAGGTGATGCACTCCGCCATTTTCGACAAGCTGCGCAGCTTCTCCACGGGCGACGACACAAACCTGAGCGCGGAGGATCACTCGAATCTCCTGGCCCTCTCGGCGGTGTACGGCGAAGTCCTCCAGAACCACGCCCCCGCCGAAGTCCTGGCCCTCGCCACCGACCCAAACCTCAACGCCATCGCCCGCAACGACGCCTTCGTGGCCCTCGTCCGCGATAAGCCTGAGCTGGCTCCCTGGTATCGCGCCCTGAGCATGGACGAGTTCGTGGCCGGTGCTTTGACAGACGGTGAGTTCCAGAAGCGTCTCGGGGCCATCGCCCGCGTAGACGGCGGTGACGACACGGTAGCCCGCTCGGCCAACTCGCTGTTCGCCCGCGTCCGTGAGCTGTTCACGAAGCTGGTCACGGGTGGCCGCGAAGACACGGCGTTGCACCAGACGACGGAAAACTCCCTGTCCCTGATTGAACGCGCCAACGGTGCCAACCGCATGACCGAGCCGGGCAGCGAGATCGTCACGGCCTACGACCCGGAGCTGGGCAGCTTGAAGGATGTGTTCGACGGCGTGGGCCATCTTCTCAGCACCGCGAAGGAAGTCATCAAGGGCCGCGACGAACTCGGCAAGGCCTGCATCCGCATCTTCGCCGACCGCATGAACGACCTGCGGGAAGCCGAGCTGTTCATGGCCAAGAAACGCGGACTGGCTAACCTCCCCGATGCGGAGTCCGCCCACCTTGCCTCTGAGAACTACCACGGCAAGGTGCCGTACCGGCTGGAGCAGATGGAGAAGACGTATATCACACCCATCGCCGAACTCGTGAAGGCGATCAAGGCCGAGGGTGGCTCCATCGACGACGCGAACCAATGGCTCTACGCCAGTCACGCCCGCGAGCGCAACATGCACGTCGCGAGCATCAACACGATGTTCCCAGACGGCGGCTCGGGCATGACCACCGCAGATGCGCAGGGACACCTCGCCCGGCTCGGCAGCGGCCCCTTTGGTCCTGAGCTGCGCCAGATCAGCGCCCTCGTCCAGAAGATGGCCGCCGAAGACCTGGCTAACCATGAGTCCTATGGCCTCATGACGCCGGAGCTGCGCCAGATTCTAACCAACAAATACGCGAACTACATCTCCCTCCAAGGCAAGGAAGGCGACCACACCGACGAGGCCGAGGGAATCTTCCCCTCGCTGGGCAAGGGCTTCGACATCCGTGGCTCCGAACCGAAGCGTGCTCTTGGCCGCTCCACGATGGCGACCAACGTGCTTGCTAACACCTTCGAGCAGTTTGGCCGCAACATCATCCGCCAGGAAAAGAACTACGTGTTGCAGCGCCTCGCTGAACTGGTGGATAAGAACCCAGACCCCGCGTTCTGGGAGCGCCCGGCACCAACCATGGAGCCTTACTTCGACAAGGCTGCGAGCAAGGTGAAGACCCGCGAGACCCACGGGTATCTGCGGGACGAGAAGGTCATCGCCTACAAGGAGGCCGGGGTCATCAAGTACCTCGACATCAAGCACGAAGGCCTGCGCCGGAACATCAAGAACGCCGGTCTCGCCAGCAACTCGTTGCTTGAGAAGGTCTTCTTCGGCGGCATCGGCACGCTGAACCGTTTCAAGGCCGCGACGGTGACGAAGTACAGCCCCGACTTCATTGTCTCCAACCTCTTCCGCGACATCGGCGAGGCGAGCATGAACCTCACCAGCCCGGAGATGGCCAAGGTGAAGGGCCAGATTCGCAAGGACATGCTCTCCTTGACGGCTCTCAGCGGCGCTCACGAAGCGATCATGCACGAGAAATCGTCCGACCCCTGGGCGGTGAGCTACCGCGAGCTGGCGAAGGCTGGCGGGCTCATCGAATACTACGGGCTCAACGACTTGAAGAACGACATCGCACACGCGGTAGGGGCCTTGAAGAAGACCCCCATCTCGGACGGTGCCCACTGGGTTGCTGACCATACCGGTATTAGCGCGGTCGGGAAGTTCCTGAGCACCTACGGCTCGGTGGTTGAAACCTCAACGCGTCTCGCAGTGTATCACAACCTGCGCAAGTCCGGCGTGAGCATCGACCGGGCCGCACACGCGGCTCGCACCATCACCGTCAACTTCAACCGCAAGGGCGAGCTGGGACCTATCATCAACACACTGTACCTGTTCGCGAACGCCAACATCCAGTCGAACATGAGCATGGTCCGCTCGTTGAAGCAGCGGGGAGCCAAGGGTGCCGCGCAGGTCATCCTTGGCGGGATGGCGCTGGGTGCCACGATGGGTGCCTACAACCGCATGGCGGGCGGCGTGGACGAGAAGACCGGGATGGACCACTACGACAGCATCCCGGATCATGTGAGACACTCCAACATCGTCGCCATGGTTCCCGAGGTCATCCGCAAAGGCGTCAAGGGCATCCCAGGCATTGAACACCTCCTGGGCGAGGACGGGCGCTACATCTCCTTCCCGATGCCTTACGGATACAACACCCTGGTCTCCTCCGGCACGACGATTGAGAAGTTCTACGCGGGCAAGATGACGGCGGCCCATACGGTCGGCGACATTTTCAGCTCCCTGGCGGACGCCTTCAACCCGCTCGGCGGCATGGGCAGCCTCACCCAGATGATTACCCCGACCGCCCTGCGGCCCGTGGTGGACATCAACACGAACAAGAAGTTCGACGGCACGCCGATGTACCCCGACGACAGCCCCTCTGGTGGCAAGCTCCCGGACAGCTCAAAGTATTTCCGCTCCGCCAGCGCCCCCGCCGTGGCACTGACGAAGAAGGTCAACGAGGTGTTCGGCGGCAACGACTTTCACTCCGGCTCCCTCGGCCCTGTGGACATGAGCGTCTCCCCGGCGACCGTGGACTACATGACGGGCTTCGTGTTCGGGTCGGTCGGCGACACCCTCAAGCGCATCGCGTCCCTCGGGATGAAGACCGCGACCGGCGACACCGCCAAGATTCAAGCCAACGAAATACCGGTAGCACGTCGATTCGTCGGCGGCGAAACAGACGTTGTATCTCGCCAAGCCTACCAGTACATTGTCGATGCCTCGAAGGTGGCGATGGGCGAAGTGAGGACGGACGGTAAGATGGGCCGGGCTGAGGATTTCCAGGGGGCGGCGACGAGCCAGCTCCCAGAACTCCAGATCAGCGGCATGGTGAAACAGATCGGCAAGGCCCGTATGCAGCTCGCCCAGCGCCGGGCCTTGCTCAACGACGAAGGCAACAAGACCGACCCCGCCGTCAAGAAGGCCGCCCTCGACTGGATCGACGACACCGACCTCGCCCTGCAAAAGGAGGTCGTGAAGGAGTACGTGAAGTTGAAGAAGGCCCAGATCGAAGCCGAACAGAAGAAAGACCAGAAAGGCACCCGGCAGAAGGGAGACCTCAAGCCCCGCAACCTGACCCTTGACATGCAATAATATGGACACCGAAATCACCTCCGTCCGCGTCCTCAAAAACCGCTCCCTGGTTCCACCCCAGGGTTGGGTTTTCGTGGAGCCCACGACCAAGCATAACCTCTCCGCGCCCGCCTACGACAACCTCGTGAGCCTCGTGATGGATCATCGAAAGGCCAACGACGTGCCCATCGGGACCGTCGAGTCCGTCCGCATCGAAATCGAGGAGCAGCTCTGCGCCAACATGGACCCTACCCGCTGCCGGAACAAGATGCTGATTCCCTCCGCAGGCCAGCCCACGGGCCGCGCCGTCACGTTGACGGACGTGGCCAACTTCCTGCGCGTGGCTGTGGACTGGGTGGCCAAGGGGTTCCGGCCTGTGGGGGCCGAGGAAGCGGAGCGCCGGGCCTTGATCTGCGAAGGCTGCGACTTCAACGTCGAGTCCTCGGGCTGCGTCGGATGCAAGGCCCGCGAGTTCGCAGCGAACCTCGCTACGGCCACGCAAGGGCTCACAACGTCACGGGACCCTCGGCTCAAAGCCTGCGCTGTCTGCGGCTGCGAGAACAAGGCGCAGGTGCATTACCCGCTGGACGTGCTGGCCAAGGGTGTGACGCCAGAGATGCAGTTCCCCGTCTGGTGCTGGAAACGAAAAACGGCGGCCCCGACCGATTAAGGTCAGAGCCGCCGTGGCGGGGTTTGCATTTAGCGAATACGCGTATTGGGTCTCGGAGGCCTTCCTCGACTCCGCCACACGGGCACCTTGCCGGGTGGCGGAGTTCTTCCTTTTCTCAGCTCCCGCTCGCGGCGGATGTTTTCATCCACCTCGTCCAGCCGGTAGGGCTCCTCCTTGAGGGCGGGTTGCGCCCAGAGTTCTTACCTCCAGTTGTCTGAGTCGTCGGAGGTGTCGCAGCTCCCTCGGGTACGGTAGGAGGTGTCGTCGTTCATTTCCCAGCGGGGTTGGGGCGTTCCTCATAGCAGAAGGCGCTCGCCATGTCGGCAAGGTGAAGCGCCCATGCCTCGGGGGTCTTCGGCTCCTGGATCGCGCCCCAGTCGCGGCGACCGTGGTGGGAGAGGATCAGGTGGCCAATCTCATCGCGCTCTTCGTCTTGCATCACGGCCTCAGACATGGACATGAACTCCGCGTAGCTGCGGGCCGGGTGGTTGATAATGGTCCGGTGGCGCGTCCCACGGTAGGCCGTCACCATCTCGCCGGGGTTGTTGCCCGTGGTGCGGTAGGCCTCATAATCCCAGATTTTGCCGTAGTCGTGCCAGATGGCGGCGGTGAGGAGAATGCTCCAGTCCAGGTTCTCCGGGGCCTGCGAGTGGTAGAACTCGCAGGTGCGGACGACCTGGGCCGTGTGGCGCAGGAGGCCACCCTCTTCGCTGTGGTGGTGGCCGGTGGAGCCGGGGTAGTTGCGGAAGTGGTCGCTGTCGAGGACGTAGACGTTCAGGCTGCGGTAGGGCTCCGGCAGATCGAGGGCCAGACTCATGAGGTACTGGAGGTCAGAGGTGGCGGGCGAGGCGGTGATGTCGGAGGGCGAGGTGGTGGGTAGCATGTGGGTACGGGTATTGGTATGTCTGGGAATTGTTAGAGGCCGAGGTGACTTCGCATCTCGGCCATGTCGTTCGAGAGGTTGTCCAGCTCCGAGCGCAGGTTGTCGTGTTGGCGCTGGAGGGAGACGGCGGCCTTCTTGAGGGCCACGTTCTCTGCCTGGAGCTTGCGGACGTACTCGGGGGTCTCTCCGGTGCGGTCTTCCAGGTAGACGCTGTGCTCCAGGACGCGGACACGCAGGGCCTCAATGAGGTAGGTGGTGTCGTGGTTGCGGTGACGAACCGGCTCGTGGAGCGCATGATTTACGTCCATGCGCTGGTGGTGGTCGGCGTAGCTCCCGGAGGACATCCCCTCAAAGTACCGGGCGTTGTTGAAGTCTTCGTTGAGGCTCTGGGTTTTGCCTGCGCGGTTGCCGCCAAGGTGGACCCTCACAGGAGGACAGGTCGCCATCTCCAGCTCCGCAGCGAGGGCGTTGAGCTGGTCGGAGGTCATCCTGGACCTCGCTTCGTTGAAGCTCAAGTGCTGCATCTTCGGGACCCCGTCCGCGAGTGAGGGCAGGAAGCTCGGGTACTTCGGCGGCGTATGGGCAACTCCCGCGCTCGGTGGCAGGAGGCTCTCCCATCGGGCGTCCGGGGACACCTCCTTCATGCTCGTCGGCGGTGGAGAGCGGAATGATGGAGATGCCCCGAGGAGGGCGTCTTTGAGGTCGGGGGAGTGCATTTGGATGAAATTTGGCGTAATTTGTGGAGGGTATCAGATACCCTCCGGGCGGGGACTACTCGACGAAGTGGGCTCTGTGGCCGACTTCGGTAAGGGCAACGCACATCTCCTCACCGAAGAGTTCGGCCTGCTCCTTCAATGCGGCGGCGATGTCTCCGTCTTCGGGGCTGACCCCGCGTGAGTTGTCGCTGCGTTCCTGGGCCTTCTGCACCTCACGATGAAAGGTGAGCGCGGCGGCGCGGAGTTCGGGGTTCTGGATGTCGTTGTTCGGCTGGAGGTTCACGGTGGTTGTTACATGGGTGGGTCGTTTGGGAGTGGTATCAGATACCTTCGAGGCGGGTATCCTATACCGCCATCGACGGCGGGCGCAAATGGTTTTGTGAAACTATATTTCACCCGGCTCCCCCGTCTCCGCTTGCCCGCCGACACAAGAGACACTATCATACCTCCGATACGGGTATTCAAACAATAGGCCGGTCCTCCGTGGTGGGAGGACCGGCCTTTCTTTTGTCGCTTTGTCGTGGAGGTTACGGGGAATCCGGGGGTTAAAACCCGTGAGGGAATGGCTCGCCGGGAGGAGCCTTAGGCCAGTGTGCCACGACGACAGCTTCCTCTGTACCGTAAAGGATGTGTCGCCGGTCGTGAAGACTTACGAACTCCTGGAGGGCACTCTTGAAGACCTTTGCCCTCTGAGCGTGGGTTACGCTGTTGCGGTATGACCCGCTCCAAACGGAATCCCTCTCCACGTTCTCGGGGCTGAATTGAATCTCTCTTGGCATGTGTTCAGGGGAATCCGGGGGTTAGCAGAATAGGGGGCTCCCCCAGCCGACGATCTTGCTCGCGGCGACTTGATCCTTGTGGGGGAGAGCGTCCCTCTTGGCGAACATGACCTTCGAGTAGTAGTAGTCGCCCTTCTCCCCCTGGAATAGCTCGGCCCCCAAAGGGGCGAAGCGCCAGCGGTGGAGGAGCTGCTCGTAGGATTGGCCGTCGATCTCGGCCTTCTCGGCGTCAGTCATGGTTCGTCCTCCGGCTTGACAACGATGACGTTGAAGCTGTTGCGGATTTCGATGTCGTCGTTCGGGTGCCGGTGCCTCTCGGCCAGGACCCCGACGATGAAGCCGAGGATGGCGAAGAGGATGTAGTTGCGCAGTCTGGTTGATTCCATAATCAGTGCGGGGCCTTTCTCCCCAGGGCGTAGTAGGCGCAGGCCAGGAGCTTGCGCTCCCAGAGCTTGAGGCCTTTCCAGCCTCGGTTGTTGGACTTCTGCTCAATCGTCTTGATCGTCAGCTCGGCGTGCTCGCGCAGCCGGTCGACCTCCTCGGCGGTCTTCTTGCGACTGGCAACTAGGGCCAGTCGAACCCTTTCAGTAAATGAACCCTCATCACAGACATGCTCGGACACAAAACCCCCAAAAAGGAGTGAGTCCAGGTCGGCAAGCTGCTGGCGGAGGGTGAAGACTTCCTCGTCTCGGCGCTGCCGCAGACCCGCAACCATGTTGTCGATCTGCGAGATGATGCCCGCGACATCCGGGAGCAGCTCCCACTGGGGCGCGTCTTGTTGGAAGCTCGCCTTGTAGAGCGAGGTTGCCAGTGCGTTCGCTTCCCGCTTAGCCGCGTCACGCTCCCGTTTGAGGCAGCCGTGGCAGACCCACTCGGGAGCCCCGGATTCCCCGACGTTCAGGCAACCCACGTTCGTCCAGTTGCAGACGCCGCAGGTGTGCCCCGGAGTCCCCTTATTAAAGAGGGCGCGGATGCCGGTGACAATGTGGTGGTCGCCGCTCTTGTAGGCTTCCATGAGAATCTCCTCATCGGTAGGTCTGGTGAGACTCGCGGGACCTGGCTTCCGCAGGTTCCACGACTCGCGAGGGTCAGGGCGTCCACCCGGTATCTGTTGGATGCCGCAGTGGTTGCAGGAGATGTAGAAGGACAGCTTGGCGCTGCCGAAGCGGACGAAGGTGGGCTCCCCGCCGCAGAACGGGCAGGGGAGCAACGGAATACGAGTATCAGATACCTTGTCCATCGGTGTTTTCCTCCTTCGCGGCTGTCGGGGGTTCCGGGGAATCCGGGGGAGCGGTCGGCTTGCCGCAGAAGGGGCAGAACGCGGCGAGCATCCGAACGGGCCAGGGGGCTACACGCCCGTCAAAGTAGGCGTTGAAGGTGGTCCCGAGAGTCATCTTGCCGGTGGTGAAGTTGAGCCCGTGACTCTGGCAAGTCACCGAGCGAACCCCCTTGGCTCTCTCTGGTGCTTTGAGCTGGCCGGTCTTGAAACCCTCTTCGATTCTGGTCTCTTGTTTTGAGAGGCAGGTGCAATTCATACGGCGGCGAGTCCTTCCCAGTTGGTGGAGGGGCTCATCTCTTCGTCGCCTTCGAGCCAGCGCAAGGCACCGAGGGCGCTGTCCATGGCGTGGTCGCTGAGATACTCCCCGTCGTCATTCTCCAGCATCTCGTTGCGGTACATGATGTCGCCCTCGCGGAGGTTCTTCTCCAGGACTTCGATGTCGGCGTCGATAGCCTCGTGGTTGTTGTCGTTGAACACGGAACGCTCCGGGATGTGGGGCTTCATCTCGCGGAGCTTGGCGATCTCGGCGGTGACTTGTTCGGGGGTGGGTTTGGTAATCACTTGGTCAGACATGGAGGGTTGGGCTGGGTTGGGTGTGGTGGTCGGGAGCAATGGGTGAAAGCGAAGGCGAAGACGGCGACGAAGAGGGCAAGGATGAAGCAGCCCTCCCAGCCATCATGGAGAGGCGGGCCTCCTCTTGTCGTGTGGTCTTCCCCCTCCTCGGAGTATTTGGAGGCGATGGTGCGGCTCATATCGTGGAGAGGTGGCCTTCCCAGGCGGCGGAGGGTGGGAATTCAATCGTGCCGTCGAGCCAGCCACGGGCGAGCAGGGCGGCCATACTCTTGTTGGCGTCGAGGTAGTCCTTGTTGCCGGGCACGAGGATGTCGCTGCGTCGGGTGATCGTTTTGAGGGGCATGTTCTGACCGAGCACGTCGATCTGGCAGAGGATGGCCTCGTGGTTGTTGGTGTCCTTGCGGGAGTAGGCGACGATGTTGGGCAGCATCTCGCGGAGCAGGGTGATCTGCGCCTTGACTTCGTTTGGGGTGGGTGGTCGCATGGGTACGGGTATTCAGTTGGGGGTCAGCTTGCGGGGGGAGAGGAGGTTGATGCGTCCCCGCGCATGGCGGGAGGCGGGGCCTTGGCCGGAGGTGGTCCAGGTGTCGATCTCGTGGGCGTGGAAGCGGACGAGCTTGCCGATCTTGCGGTAGGGGATCGGGTTCGTCTTCGCCCGCATCCATCGCTCCACGGTCGGCACCGTCACGCTGAGGCGGCCTGCCACGTCCCGTTTGTCGAGGCGAGGCAGGTTGTCGGGAGTTGTCAAGGTATCAGATACCCCGGCCAGCTCCAGGACAAGACGCCCGTTGGGTCCTGCCTTGACGTTGTAACTCTCGCACTCAATCGTGATGGCCATGTGTCTAGGGGTATCAGATACCTGGGAGGCGTCAAGTGGTTTTGTTTCTTTCGATGTCCTCTCGGACAAGCTGGCGGCCAACGGTGCGGAGAACGTCTTCAAGGTTCTCACCGTTGGCCTCAATGTGTGCCGCTAACCCCTCGGGGAGGTCGACGACAACGGGGACTTGGGGAGGGGCGGCGGTGGATTCATTGGCAGTAATCACTTGTACTTTTTGTTTCTGGGCTTGGGCTTTTTCTTGGCCAGCTTTTGCTGCGAGGCTCTGGCTGGGGGAGGGGTGGATTCGCTCCCGGCAAAGCGGGAGGCGACGGAGGTGATCTCGCCAGCGCCGGGGGCACCGTGGGTGTACTTCTCGGCGGTGGCGCGGCGGATGAGTTCGCCAACGGTGGTCCCGTCCTTGGCTGCGAGCTTTGCGAGGTGTTCGTAAAGTTCACGGTCTTCGACGTAGGTTATACGGCGACTGTCTTCACTGTATTGGTTAGGCATAATTCGGTTTCTCGGAGGTGGAGGATTTAGATTGTCACGTGAGTGAGGAGCCACAGATCCCCCGAAAATAATGCGGGGAGAGAGTATCAGATACCCTATCTCTTGGAGTCGTCCAGAGATATTTTGAAAGTTTTGAACCATTGCTCCGCGTCCTTTAGGGTCACGAGCTGCTTATAGCTGGTCTGTAGTACCGCTACTGAGTGGCCGGATTGCTCGGCCCAGTAGTGGGCGTTGGGGTTGAGGGCCATCCCATAGCTGATGCAGCTATGGCGCAGGCCGTTTTGGACCCACGGCACCTTGGCTGCGACCGCCAGTTTGTGGGTGAACTTGTGCATGTTGTAGTAGGGTGCCACCTTGCCTTTCTTTCCTTTGGAAGGGAGCAGCCATTGGAGCAGGGTTGGGTGCATCGTCACGGTGCGGCGGCGGCTCGTCTTGGTGATCCCGCTCGGCAGCCGGATCGCCCCCTCGTCGAAGTCGATGTGGTCCTCCCAGGTCAGGCGGCTTATCTCGGCGGAGCGCAGCCCCGCAAACGCACCAATAGCGATATACGGGACCAGCTCTGGCTTCGTCGCGCTGGCGAGGCGCAGGAGCCGCTCCAGGTGGGTAGGTGGGAACACCTTCGGGTCGGAGGCAGGGCTCCCTAGGCGCTCGATCTTGTCCATCGGCGACCCGTCCTTTTCAAGGTAGCCTTTGCGGGCTGCAAAGTTGAAGAGGCCGGTCACGGTCTGCTGGATGTTGAAGCGGGTACGCTCACTCCATTTGTGCTTTGGGTCGAGCAGGAAAGCCTCCATCTCGGCCCCCGTGATGTTGCCTATGGGGCAGGCGAAGCGTTTGGTAAACTTCCCCAGCCGGTACTTCAAACTGTTGACCCATCGGCTGCTCGTGCTCTTGCGCTCCTTCGCCGCCTGCTTGACCACTATCATCTCGTCCACAACCTCTTTCGTTGTCCGAGGTTTAATCGTCCTCGACTTCCGTCCCAGGTAGAAGTGGACGGCGTCGTCTAGGGTGGCCGGGTAGACAGCCTGTTCGAGCTGGAGGAAGTGCTCGATCTTCTGGGCGGGAGTCTTGGTCAGCTCGGCCCGGCCTTCGGCGAACTGGGAGAGGATGTCCTCGGCGGCGGCCAGGGCGTCCTCGCCGGAAGGGTAGGCGCGACGCATCCGCTTGCTCCCCACATACCACGTGACGCGGTGTTTGGTGGGGGACTCCTCGTAGATTTTGACGGAGTGATCCCCGAGCGAGACGGTAGTGACCGCATCCGTTGTCTCCGTGGTCAGTTTTGGGGCCTTCTTGGTTTTCATATTTTGGTGGGCAGTTGTGGTCAAAAGTAGAGCCGAAAAGCGGTGAGATGTCAAGGAGGTATCACATACCAAGTTAATCTATTGTTGACGCTGGAAGCCCGTAAAGTCGGGGCTTCCCTGGGTGAGGCACCTTTAATGGGGGAGGCTGGAATAGCTACCGGCGTCGGGTTCGAGTCCCGTCGGTTCCGCCAGTGTTAGAAAAGCAAAAAAGCGAGTCGCAAGACTCGCTTTTTTGTTGCCCACGCAACACCTCAAATTTTAGAGGGCCTACCTTCAATAGATGAAGACCACGGCAAGCAAAAATCCCCGGGAATTGCGGGTTGGTATCACCCATCAATTGCGGGCGGGGGGGGCTACCACGGCAGGGAGACTCCCGGGCACTCGTGCCGGTTCATTTGACCACCGAGTGAAGCTAAGGCTCAAAGGACCAGCAGCACAGCCATGGGGCGAGAATATGGCCAAAGGCGCATCCAAAAAACCAGGCGAGCCCGCCAGAGCCCTTTTTGGAAAGCCCGATGCAATGCGGCAATTGAAAAAGACTGCACCCGTAGGAATAGGGACGGCTACAAGCGACCGCGTTGTCATTTCGAGGTGCTTTTCACAAAGAGCATTTCGCAAGCGCTCGTGGTGCTTCCGGACAGGTTCGAGACCACGCAGCGGAAGAGTGTTCGGTGATCGGCGAGGGAGGTGACGGGAGTGGTGTAGGTGGCTGTGGTCGCGCCGGGGATGTCCATCATGTTGGTTGTGCCGGTGCCCTTCTGCCATTGATAGCTGGTGGGTGAGCCCGTGGCAGTGGTAGAAAAGGTGGCATTTTCGCCGACGAGGACTCTTTGCCTTTCAGGATTGTCGGTGATCACGGGTGCGCCGACGGCTGGAATTACGGACAGGGTGGCTCTCGTGCTAATGGCACTGCCTTGGCTGTCGGTAATCACCACCCGGAAAGCTGCGCCGCAGTCAGCGGTGAGGGCTGATGGGAGAGTGAGTTTGGCGGCGGTTGCACCGGGGATGGGCAGGCCGTTCTTCCGCCATTGGTAGCTTAAAGGTCCCTTGCCAGTGGCGGCGACCGAAAAAGTGACGGGCCGGCCTCCGATGACCGATTGATCCTGCGGTTGAAGGGTGAGGGCAGGACCTTTTGATGACGTCCGCATGGTCAAGGTTGCGGAGTGGCTGGTGACGCTGCCAGAGGTGTTGGTGACCACGGCCCGGAAGGTTGCCCCATTGTCGGCGGGGGTGCCTGGCAGCGTGGTGTACCAGTTCGTGGTCGCTCCGGGGATGTCCTTGCCGTTCCTTTGCCATTGATAGGTCAGCGGCGCTTGGCCCGTGGCGGACACCGCGAAGCTCGCGGGCTGGCCGACGTTCTGGGTGTTGTTAACGGGAGGTGAAACAATCTTGGGAGCGGCCTGCGTACTGGTGAGGAACTGGCTGAAGAAGGCCCACAGACCGTCGGCCATGCTGTAGCCGGTCTGCTCAGTCGGTGTGGGGTAGGTGTGTGTGCCTCCGATAATCGTGACGAACGCGACCTGCGTTCCATTGACGCCGCCGCGCCACGTGGCTGTCGAAACCTGGCCCGGAAGGAGCGGCGATGACTCGCAGGTCGTGACGGGTGTGGCCTTGAGGAGGCCATTTGTAGCACGCCAGGCATCCACGGTATCCTTCACCACGGCATAGGGCACATTGGTGTCGGCGGTGCCGTGGATCATGATGATCGGCACGGGCGCGGTGGGGATGTCGGTCGTGAGCCCCATGAACTCTTCGAGAGAACCGGCGGCCGTGATCATCGCCGGATTCTCGCAGGCGTAAGCGAGCGCCGTGTGGCCGCCATTGGAGAAACCGCAAATGAAGGCGTCGTTGCAGTGGTCGGACGCGCGCACGCGGTTGATGACCTCGGTGATGTAGTCAAAGTCCGCCCTGCCGCTGAATCGTGGATGGCGGTTGTTCGAGACGATGCCGGGCGTGCGGGGCGAGTTCTCGGAGTAACGACAGGTGACAACAACGAAGCCCACCGCATTTGCCTTGGCATCCAATACTCCGTCCGCGTTAGTGATGGGTCCGGCCTCCATGATGAGAATCATGGGGAGGGGCGTGGTCAACGGAAGGTTGTGCGGGTGATACACGTGGTAGCATTGGTTCTCCGTGATCTCAGCTCCGTTCGCGTCGGTCATGCTCAAGTTAAAGCTGACTTTAACCGGCTTCGCCGCGATGGCGTCGGCGGCAAACACAAACAAAGACAAGAACAAAAGGCAGGCTCTCATGGAGGAGGTGGAGTCAGCGAGAAGCTGGTGTCGACACAAGCACTATGGGCACGATCAAGGGCGCTTCGAAGTGGGCACCATCATGCTAAGCGGTCATGTGCCGGCAATCTTTCATTGGACTCCGCCGCCGCCGAGCATCCATTTTGAAAGCCTTGTTGAAGAAGCTGATCGTGCCGGTCACTGATGGGCGCAGACTGACAGTGAGCCCGCAGCTCGTTGAAGGCCATCATGTCCTTGCGCTGCTGCCGGCCGCGCGCAGCCTCATCACGAACATGCCGCTTCGTAACGCGAACCCTATGCCATGGCCACCTGGGGCAGTTGCATCTGGCGCAGCAGGCTGGGCGAGGCGTAGTCGAGTTCGGAGCTGGGGCAGGGGGAGCTCACACCGGCCACGCGCAGGACGTTCTGGCACTTGCGGTCGGCCTCACGTTCCACATAGCGGATTTCCTCCATCATGTTCACATCGGGGCGCAGGTCGAGCTCCATCATGACGCTGGCCAGGAACTGGTCCAGACGACGACCGATTTCGAGCACCTTGCCGGCGCTTTCCATCGCCCGGTAGATGCGCTTGATGCTGGCCACGTTGCGCGCAAGCACGAGCTGGGTGCCCAGCTCCAGCATGCGCTGGCGGAACACTTCATCACCTTCCTTGGCGGTGTAGGGGATCTCGGTGTGCAGGCGTTGAAAGGTGGACATGTTCCACGGCTTGCCGGTCATGTCACAAGGCGGCTCGTCCAGCCGGTTGTCCATCAGCCAGCGGGAACTGATGCCGGTTTTGGCGGCGATTTCGCCGGCCAGGTCTCCTGAGAGTCGCAAGCGGCCAAGCTCAAGGCTCTGGACGCAGGCCGTGGAGCGCCGGATGAGCCGTGCAAACTGGCCTTGGTTCAGGCTCAGCGACAGTCTTAGACGGGCGATGTTGGTGCGGACTTGTGAGGGGCGTGCCATAGGAGTGAAAGTTGTATGCGTGTACAATTAACTCCTCTTTACAATTCATACAATCAAATTTACAATGTTTCTGCCAATAAGCGCAGATTTTGCCCGGTGGTTTGCAGCCTCCACGGGCCTGCGGCTCGTTACGCTGGGGCTTTCCCATGCCCGTCATCATCCACTGGTTCCGTCGCGACCTCCGTCTCTGTGACAACTCCGCCCTCCAGGCTGCCGTGCAGTCAGGGGCGCAAATCGTACCTGTGTACGTTCTGAGTACATGGCAGCAAAGCCATGGGTGGACAGGGCCTCTTAGGCAGCAGTTTCTCTGCGGCTGTCTGGAGTCACTGGCGCTGAACCTCGAGTCCCTAGGTTCCAGACTCATCTTACGGGCGGGGGATGCCGTGGAGGAACTGGAAAAGCTTGTCCGTGACACGGGCGCGGAGGCGGTCAGCTTCAACCGCGATCCCGATCCGTTTGGCAAGGCGGTGGAGGCGCAATTGGAAATCCTCTGCCAACGGCTGGGCATCCGCTGCCTCGGGTACCAGGACGCGGTGCTGCACGAACCCGGCGACGTGCTCACCGGCAGCGCCCTGCCGTACCGCGTTTTCACGCCCTATTCGAAAAACTGGCTGGCCCAGTTGAAGCCCCCTCCGCTGCCACGGGTTACTTCCCTGGGATCTGCGCCGACGGTGGCATCACTACCGTTGCCGACCCTCGCCTACTGGGGGCTCAAACTGCCGGGGGGCGCGCAACTGCCCGCTCCTGGCGAACGCGCGGCGCGGGAGCGCATGAAGCATTTCATCACCAGCGGCATCCTCGCTGCGTACGGCACGAATCGAAACCTGCCTGCGGGCCACCACACCTCAGGCTTGAGCCAGGACCTGCGCTTCGGGCTGATTTCCATTCGCGAGCTTTATGCCCGCTGCCAGGCGCATGCGGACGAGCACCCAGCGGCGGCCGGATCGGTGCTGACTTATATAAAGGAGCTCGCCTGGCGGGAATTCTACATGGCGGTGCTGCATTATTACCCGCGTGTGCTGACGGAGGATTTCAATGAATCCCTGAGCCAGGTGGAATGGCCGGGGACGGCTGAGGCGTTCCAGGCCTGGGCCACGGCGCGCACCGGTTTTCCCATCGTCGATGCCGGCATGCGCCAACTCCTCGCCACCGGCCTGATGCACAACCGCATTCGCATGATCGTGGCGATGTTCCTGACCAAGGATCTGCACTGCCACTGGAGGCTGGGAGAGCAGTTTTTTCACCAGCACCTCATTGATGCCGAAATCGCCAGCAACAACGGCGGCTGGCAGTGGAGCGCGGGCACCGGCGCCGATGCCGCTCCGTATTTTCGCATTCAGAACCCCTGGACTCAGACCTTGCGCTACGATCCCGCAGGCGAGTACATCAAGCACTGGCTGCCGGAGCTGCGCGATGTGCCTGCGGCCCGGCTGGCTGAACCACCGCGCGATGGAAGGCCGCTGGTGGCGGGCTATCCGCTGCCCATCGTTGACCACAACCGGGAGCGCGGGCGCACGCTGGCGCTGTTTGCGGCGGGGAAGGGGAGGTAAGCCGCTCCCAACGCTACTTCTTCTCCGTTTTCGCGGCTGTATCGGCCTTTGCAGGAGGAGAGGCGGCTACGGCAGCACCCGGTGCGGGGGCAATGACCGCTGGCACCGCTGGAGCCGTGGGCACGACCGTGAGCCACACATAATCGGCCTGATCAAGGGTGGAGGTGCCGCGCCGGATCTCGCCGCGCAGATCCAGCGTTGCGGTGCGGCTGATCAGCGGGGCTTTGTCACCTTTGGTGGCGAGCACCACTTGCACCGGGCCGTTGCTGGAGGGAGCGTTGGCGGCGGCTTTGAGGGTAAGGGTAAACTCGCCCGCCTTGGCAGGAGCGGCGATCTCCTGGGCGGTCACGCCGGGGGGCAGTCCATGCAAGCTGGCCACCAGATCCGCACCAAAACCGTTCACCCGCTTCAACGTGCCCTTGATCTCGACGGTCTTGCCGGCCTCGACGCTTAGCACGCTCTTGCTGGCGATGGTGGCGGCGAAGGATTCTTCGCCGGGACCGAGCATAAGCACGTATTCGGCGGCCTCGCCGCCGCGGTTGAACAAGTCGGTGATCTTGATCTGGAACACCCCGTCCGCCGGAGCTTTCCAGGAGAGCAGGGGATCATCGCCTTCTGAGGCGTCGTCGTTGCGCGCGAGCTCTTTGTCGGAGCTGTCGCAAATCATGAGCAGGGCATCCAGCGGCAGGCCGAGCGCTTTGGACAGCACACGCACGTTGTAGTAGGAGCCCTTTTTGGCCTGGAAGACAAAGCGGTCCACATCGCCCGCCTTGTCGATGCGCCCGGCCACGCAGGACGGCACGGCGACGGGCATGGCATTCGCCAGGTCATTGTTAGGCTCGACCTCGCGCAGAACGGGTGTGTCCGTGACCGCGACATGTATGGGTGCAAGGGCATTGGGCGGGGTGATCATTTGCACCAGCGGCTCGGCGGGAAGGCGGCTGCCATCGAAATCAATGGGCACATTGCCGGTGCCCAGCATGTCGAGATGGTTCTTGCTGGTGCGCGACACGGCGGCGGGGAAGACTCGCAGCGTGGTGGGTCCGTTGCACAAGTTCAGACGGTAGATCACGGCCGCTCCGCCGGTGAAACCCACATCCGCCACGGGCGGATGCGCGAAGCCCGCAAGCTCCAGGCTGTAACGACCGGTCTTGGGCGCTTTGAAAGTGAGCACAGGGTCGAGATTTCGGCCGTCGTGAGCGGTGGCGAGCACCGTATTCTGGTCGTCGCGCAGTTGCAGGAAGGCATCGACAAGCGAGCCGAGCGCATAGGCTTCCACCGCAGCGACGAGGGTCTCCCCGGCGTTCAACTGGAAGGCAAACAGGTCCACATCGCCGCGCTTGTCCAGCTTGCCGTTCACACATACGGGCAGCGTTTCAATCAACTGCTCGGATCCCAGCGTGTCGTTGGGCTCCTTTTCCTCGATCTCCGGCAGCGTGCCGATGCTGAACCAGCGGGGCTCCGAAGCGCCCTCGGCGTTGAAAACGTGGATCAGGTGCAGCCCCAGCGGGGCGTCCGGTGTGATGGCGACCTGCACCATGTCCTTGGTCCCCGGCACGAGCTGCACGCCGGGGCAGTCGATGCTCACCTGTCTGTAGTCGGGCGGGATCTTGGTGCTCAGCGTGATGATGGACGTCATGCCGCGCTGCGCGCCGGCAGGAAAGAACGTGGTGCCCGCCACGGGCGGCTTGGTCTTGGCCTGGGCGAAGGTGCAGGCGAGCGCGAGCACCATGCCGACGCGAATCATCCCGCGCGCTGGCGGATGATAGGGTGGGCGGGATGATAAATGGCTAAGCATTGGCCGGGAGGGTTGGGAGGTGAGGGCAGGGCGCTCCAAGGCAAGCTATCGGGCGATAACTGACCCACGGGCCATGCCGCCGCCGCCGGTCAGGCACCCGGAGGATGGATCGCAATTGATCAACCCGCACGCGCACGTTGGCATCAGGCGAACAGCTCTTTGATGGGCTTGCCACCGTTCACCAGTTGCACGGGACGGCCCGTGGCGGTGTGCAGCATCTGATGCGGATCAATGCCCAGCTTCGTGTACAGCGACACAGCGAAGTCCTCCGGCGAATAGATGTTCTCCGCCGCATAATAGCCCTTCGCATCGGTCGCGCCCACGATCTGTCCACGAGGAATGCCCGCGCCAGCCATCAGCACGCTCATCGCCCCTGGCCAGTGGTCGCGGCCGGCGTCCTTGTTCACTTTGGGCGTACGGCCAAACTCACCCAGGCAGATGACCAGCGTGTCGTCGAGCATGCCCCGGTCGTCCAGATCGTTGATCAGTGCGGCAAGGCCCTGGTCCAGCCTGGTTCCGGCGTCGCCTTTGAAGGCCTTGAACACATCCTTGTGATGGTCCCAGCCGCCCGAGTAGGCGACCACGAAGGACACGCCCACTTCGACGAGGCGGCGCGCCAGCAGCAGGCGCTGGCCGAAGTCGTTCATGCCGTAACTCGCCCGCACCTTCTCAGGTTCCTTGGAAATATCGAAGGCGGCCTGCGCCCGCGGCGAGGTGACCAGTTCCATGCCCTGCTGGTAGAACGTATCGAAGCCCACGGTGGGATCTTCGGCCTGCTTGGCCGCGATGCGCTCCATGTTGTCGAGCGAGTGGCGCAACTGCTGGCGTGCCATCGCCCGGCCTTCGCTGATCGACTGTGGCACGGTCACGTCACGCACATGGAAGGCCTTGCTGCCGGGGTCGCCGCCCACCACGAAGGGCGCATGCTGGGCACCCAGGAAATTGGGTCCACCCGAGCGCGATGCATTGGGCATGCTCATGTAGGCCGGCAATCCGCCGCGCACACCACGGGTGTGGCTGACCATGGAGCCATATGAAGGATGGAAGCTGACGAAGGCACCGCAGCCGACCGGCACGGGCGTGGGCGAGCCGGTCATCATGTAATGATTGCCGCCGCCGTGGTTGGGATCCTTGTGGCAGATGGAGCGAACGATCGTTAGCTTGTTCGCTGCCTTCGCAAGGTTGGGCATCGTCTCGCAGAAACGGACGCCAGGAATGCTCGTGGGGATGGCCTTGAACTCGCCGCGAATCTCCTTCGGCGCATCGGGCTTGGGGTCAAAACTCTCGTAATGGGAAGGGCCGCCATCCAGCCACACCAGGATGCAGTTGATGTGATCCGGGCTTGCCTTGCCACGCGCCTGGGCAGCCTCCGCACGCATGCGCAGGATGTCAGTGAACGTGACTCCGCCGATGGCCCCGAGGCCAAGCTGGAGGAAGTCGCGACGCGCCACGCCGGCGCAATTGGTGTTAATAAGGCTCATGCGAATATATAGATACTACGTCTGGCGGCTGGCGCGTCTTGCGTGGGGTGACAAAAAGGCCCGCTCGAAGGTGAATCGAGCGTAGACGGGTCGTCGAAATTCTGTTGTGGGTGCGTTTCGGCTTGATCATGCACCTCCGATGCCCGCAGTCTCCATCGCATGACTGACGAGTCCGGGCATTCATGGCCACATGCTCCCACCCACCGGCTTGAGGCGTTGGGCACGTACTTTGTCACTGTCGGCACCTACTTGAAGAAGCACCATTTCCGCGAGCCCAAACAGCTCGACGTGGTGCAGCGGGGGCTGCTTCAGGTCATGCGGGAGCATGAGTGGCGGTTGGAGGCCTGGGCGGTGTTCTCGAACCACTACCATTTTGTCGCGAAAACTCCGGAAGCAGCCACGTCGGCGGCCTCGCTTGGCACGGTCATCAAGGAACTGCACGGACCGCTGGCCCACTGGATCAACTCGATGGATGGCACGCCTGGGCGCCAGGTATGGCACAGCTACCGTGACACGCTGCCCACCCATCCCGTCTCGTATTTCGCGCGATTGAACTACACCCATCAAAACGCCGTGAAGCACAAGCTCGTCGCCAGGGCCAAGGACTACCCCTGGTGCTCCGCCGGCTGGTTCGAGCGCACCACCTCGCCAGCCCTGGTGCGGAGCATTCAACGCTTTGCCATCGACAAGGTGAACGTCGATGATGATTACGAACCGGAACTGAGGGAATGATCTTCCGGAGCATGTCTGTGCGCGGCAGCGTCATGGAGTGCGGCGATTCATCGCCGCTTTGGCTGGGCCAGTGGGCTGTGTCGCGGCGATGGGGACAGCGGAGCGCCTTGTCACTGGGCGTGGCGAACCGGCTATGGTCAGGACACAGTGCGATTCGTGGCCGCTTTGGCTGGGCCAATGGGCTGTGTTTCGGCGAAGAGGGCAGCGGAGCGCCTTGTCACTGGGCGTGGCGAACCGGCTATGGTCAGGACACAGTGCAATTCATCGCCGCTTTTGCTGGGCCAGTGGGCTGTGTTTCGGCGATGGGGACAGCGGAGCGCCTTTCACCGGGCGTGGCGAACCGGCTGGGGTCATGACACAGTGCAAGACGTGGCCAAAGCGGCGATGAATCGCGCGCACTCCAGGACGCTTCGCGACGCTCAGGGCGCGCAGTGCCATTTCTCAGACGGCTTGCCTTGGAGCGTACGAACGTGATAACGTGGTCGTATGAAAGGGGAAAGTCGCCGACGCGTCGCCTGGATGGTAGCCGGGATGATATTCATGGGCTTCGGACCATTCCTCCTTTGGCAGGTTTTTTCCCAGCCCGATCTCAGGAGGTGCCGGGCGTATGCGACACAAGCGGCTCTCAAAGATCTCGTCCTTGGGATCAAGAACTATCAAGTCGAGTACAATCGCTACCCGATTTCGCCAGATTCACACACAGATGAACGATTGGAATCTTCTGGCAAGTTGCTGGCCTGTCTGCTCGGCAGGAATGTGGACGGCCTCAACCCTCGCCAAATCGCGTACATCGAGCCGCCTGCGGCTGGAACGGGCAGGGGCGGGCTGATCGCGGGCGAGGGCTCTGATCAGGATCGCCTGGTGGATAAATGGGGCCATCCCTATGTCATTTGGGTCGACGGCGACAATGACAATCGCATCGCGAACCCAGACGTGAAAAACACCAGCCCCCTCGCAAACAGAAAAGCTTCGGCCCAACTGGTGGTTGGAGTTCTGGCATACAGTCTGGGTCCCGACGGCGTGGAGGGAACCGAAGACGATATCGTTTCGTGGCGAAGCCCGTTCAAGATGGAACCCGAGCCCCGTTTTCGATGGGATCGGGCGAACCTGCTTTCCTCCTTAGACCTGATCATCGCGGGGATTCTTGGTCTGGCTCTCATCGTTGCCATGGCAAAACCCTCTGAAGCAACGTGACGAGCGCCCCCCACAAATCCCCTCCCACCCTACCTCCTCTGCAACGTTCCCCCGCTCGAATGCGTTTTTTCCAGGCGACACGGCGATTCTTCCGATTAGCATTGCCGCCCCCGAACACCCATCCATGAGCGCTCAAGAACAACTCGATCAACACGTGCGCGAGATTATCGCGTGGCATTTCTCCCCTGAAACCGGCTGCCCTTTCTGGCTCGACTGGGCAAAGCAGGCAGGCTGGGACCCGAAGGCGGAGATTCACAGCTATGCGGACATCGTGGCGAAGTTCCCGCATTTCGAAGACGAATGGCTGCGCGATCTGCAACCCGAAGTGTGGGTGCCGGCGGCGTTCAAGGGCAAGCCCTTCAACATCTTTGAAACCGGTGGCACCACCGGCATGCCCAAGCAGCGCATCGGCTGGAACGACTTCCGCGTGGACTACGAGGAGTTCAGCCACAAGTTGGACGACAAGCATTTCCCACCGGGCGAAGCCTGGATCATGGTGGGCCCCACCGGCCCGCGCCGCCTGCGTCTGGCGGTGGAGCATCTGGCCAACTACCGCGGCAGCTCATGCTATTTCGTGGACCTCGATCCGCGCTTCGTTAAGAAGCTCATCGGCAACAAGCAGTTCGATGTGGCGCGCCAGTACATGGACCATGTGGTGGACCAGGCGGTGATGATCATGAAGCATCGCAAGATTTCCGCCATGTTCACCACCCCGAAACTGCTGGAAGCCATCGCTGAGAAGATGGACATCTTCGATGTCGGCATTCGCGGCGTCTTCTGCGGCGGCACCACCATGCTGCCCCAGTACACGCGCTTCATTGTCGAGGAAGTGCTGGAGAACCGAGTGGGCTTCTATCCCACCTATGGCAACACCCTCATGGGCCTGGCCGCCAGCCTGCCGCTGCGCCCCGAAGACAACTTCTCGATCACCTACTACGCTCCGCAGCCGCGCGCCGTGCTGCGCGTGGTGAACCCCAACAAGACGGATGAAACCGTGGCCTATGATACCTGGGGTCGCGTGGAACTGACCACGCTGACCAAGGAATTCTTCATGCCGCGCTTCCTTGAGCGCGACGAAGCCATCCGCCGCCATCCGCGCGACCGGTACGAGTGGGACGGCGTGGCCGAAGTACGTCCGTTTGGCGCGATGGAGAAGACCATCGTCGAAGGCGTGTACTAGCAGAGGCCGGGCCTTGAGCCTGTCGTTCAGGTTGAAGGGATGGCCGCACCGCGGTCATCCCTTTTTCATGCCTTCGCCTTGCGGTAGTCCTTGCGCCACTGGTGGCGGAAGTTTTCGGTCCACTGCTTCAGGGCTCTCTCAAAGCCTATGTCAGTGCCGGCCTTCTCGCTTTCGGTCCATTTGTAGCGAAGCACTTCCACCAGCTCCGCTTGGAATTCGGCAAAGCAATCAGAGGTGTGGGGAGTGTGCTGCGCCATGATGAGCCCAGTCTAGCAGGCTCCGGCATGCTGACAAGAATGTTGCGGCGGAGGGCCGCTTCATTTTTGCCCAAACAGCCGGCGCAGGAACACGGCATCTTGGAACTTCGAGTAGCCGCCCAGGCGCACCACCACCAGATCATGCTCCGGCGAGACGAAGAGGCGCTGAAAGTGGCTGCCGATGGCGGCCAGCATGTCCGAAGGGGCGTCGCGGCACAGGCAGACATTGTGCCAGGAGTACTTCCACCAGTCACCTTCCAGCATCTTCTCGATGTCAGGCTCGGTGGCGCTGCGGTGGCTGGCATTGCTGTTGTTCCAGAAGCCGAAGCCAAACGAGGCATTGGCGGATGATCCGCGACGTAAAAGGGTCATGGATTCGGGCTTGATCACGGGCCTGCCATTGTGCAGGAGCACCTGGCCGATGCGCGCCCAATCGCGTGCGGTCATCACGAAGCCCGCGGCGAGCAGGGGATTGCCGGAGCGGTCCGGCAGGTAGCGCTGGGCGCCCAGGCCCAGGGGGTGCAGGACGTGATTTTCCAGATAGTGCGTGGGCGTGTCCCGCCTCTTGGCCAGCTTGCGCTTCAGCACCTCCGCAAACACCTGCAACTCAGAAGGGCCGTAGATGAAGGATTTGCCGGGGTCCGCCTGCAAGGGGCGGGAAATGGCGATGGCGTTGCGGTTGGACAGGCCGTCCTCGTGCAGCATGATGCAGCGCTCCAGTCCGCAGGTGAACTGCAGCAGCTGGCGGATGGTGATCTTGGATTTGCGCGGGTCGTCGCGCCATTCGTGGATGGTGGCGGAGACGCGCTCGTCCGGGTCGATGATGCCATCTTCCATTGCCGCAAGTGCGGCCAGTCCCCAGAAGCCCTTGGTGCCACTGTAGATGCGGTGGGGTGTGTCGCGGTCGCCACCCTTCGCGTACTCCTCATAGACCACCTTGCCATGCAGCATGGCGACGAAGGCGGTGCCGCCATGGGCGGCGGAGTAGGCGGCGGCAGACCTGATTTGAGACATCGGGAAACGCGATTCGTTTTGCTGCGCCCTGAGCCATGGGGAACTCAGGCAGGCCAGCAGCGTCGCGAGCATCGGCGCAAGACGTGAAAGCAGGGCACGTCTGACGCTGAATGAGGGGGCGGCATCCATTCGTGTACTATAGATTAGGTTGGGAGAATGGCAAATCATGCTCGGCAGGCCTTGCGGAGTCGGCATTCATGTCCAAATTGTCACCATGGCGAAGCGGACCCCATCCCTACTGCTTGCCGCACTGGCCTTCGGCATGACGACAATGACATCATCCACCGCCGCGGACCTCCGTGTCGGCGTGATCGGCTTGGACACCTCCCACGCGCAGGAGTTCACAGCCCGTCTCAACGACCCCGCGAACCCCTCTTATGTGCCGGGAGCCCGCGTGGTGGCGGCCTTTCCCGTCGCCAGCCCCGACCTGCCGAATTCCACCCAGCGCATCGACGGCTTCACCAACCTGGTGCGCGACAAGTACGGTGTGCGCATTGCCAAGAGCATCGCCGAACTGTTGGAGAACATTGATGCGGTCATGATTCTGAGCCTCGACGGCCGGGTGCATCTGGAGCAGGTCAAGGCGGTCATCGGTGCGAAGAAGCCTGTCTTTCTCGACAAGCCGGTGGCGGCCTCTTTGACCGATGCGGTGGAAATCTTCCGGCTTGCCGAAGAGGCCGGCACGCCCTTGTTCAGTGCTTCGGCCTTGCGCTGGTATCCGGGCGTGATGGAGGTGGCGAATGCGAAGGTCGCGAACCCCAGCGGAGCCTCGTCCTATGGTCCCGCGCCGACTCAACCGTATCACCCGGACCTGTATTTCTACGGCATCCATCCCACCGAGGCGCTGTTCACCGTGCTGGGCCCCGGCTGCGTGAGCGCCGTGTGCACGAGCGGCCCGGGCGCCTCCGTGGTCACCGGTCTGTGGAGTGATGGCCGGGTCGGCACGCTTTATGCGATGCATACCTGGCCGGCGCCTTACAAGGTGATGCTGTTCGGCAAGGAGCAGATTATCGAGCAGCGTTCCGACGGTGCCAACTACACCCCGCTGGTGCGCGAAATTGTGAAGTTCTTCCAAACCAAGCAGCCGCCTGTGAGCGCCGCCAAAACACTGGAGATCTATGCATTCATGGAGGCGGCCGGCGAAAGCAAGCGCCGCCAAGGCTCGACCGTGCTGCTGCGCGAGGTGCTGGAAAGCGCCGGATGCCCGGACAAGTGGCTGCCGCCGCAACCAGTCGTGAAGTAAACCCGAACGCCGCTGCACGACGACGGAGGCGACTGAGAAGATGGCTTCGCGGTTGCCTGTTGAGATTGTCGCAGCATATTCCGCGCCCTTCCATGACCCGCGGCAAACGCATCGTTCTTAAATTCGGCTCCGGCATCCTCACCAAGCTCAACAGTGTGGAGCCTGATCCCGTGCAGATGCGCAAGCTGGTCGAAGCGGTGGCCTTGCTGAAGCAGGCGGGGCACTCGTGTGTGGTGGTGAGCAGCGGTGCCGTGGCCTCCGGCTTGCGGCCCATGCAGCTCGCCCAGCGCCCTGACGACATGACCACCCTGCAAGCCTGTGCGGCAGTGGGGCAGACACATCTGATGCATGCCTATGAGTCGCTGCTGCGCGATCACGATTTGCACGTGGCGCAACTGCTGCTGACCCATGAGGACCTGGGCAACCCTGATCGCGCGGAACGGGTGCGCAGCACCTTGAAGCGCTTGCTGGAGTTCCCGCAGGTGGTGCCGGTGATCAATGAAAATGACAGCGTGGCCATCGAGGAACTGCGCTTTGGCGACAACGACAAGCTCTCCTCGCAAGTGGCGCTGCTGTGGGGTGCGGACATCTTGCTGCTGCTCACCAGCGCTCCCGGCCTGCTGCGCGATCCGGCGCGGCCTGAAGACGGCCCCATTGCCGTGGTCGAAGATGTGGAGGAAGTGATTCATCACGCCAGCGCCGCCAAAAGCAGTCTTGGCACCGGCGGCATGGCCTCAAAGCTGCGCGCGGTGCAGGAGGCCGTGAACGGCGGGGTCGAATGCATCATTGCCAGCGGCCGCCACGCCGAACAGATTCCCGCCGTGATCGCGGGGCAGGGGGTATGCACCCGGTTCGTGGTGAAGCAGCCCTTGCAACAGCGCACCGCACACTAGATACAATCCGTTGCCATGACTTCAGAAGAGATCAAGACCGCCATCCACGACATGGGCCGCAAGGCGCGCGCGGCTTCCCGTGAGCTGGTGAAGCTCTCCGCCGGGGAGAAGAACACCATCTTGCGCGCGATGGCGGATGGCGTGGCGGCCAGCCAGGAAACGATCCTCGCCGCCAATGCGCAGGATCTCGCCAGCGCCGAAAGCAATGGCTTGAGCAAAGCCATGATCGACCGCCTCATGCTCAACCCGAAGCGCCTGGAAGCCATCGAGCAGGCCTTGCGTGATGTCGCGGATCTGCCTGATCCCGTGGGCGAGCAACTGGCCGAATGGACCCGGCCCAACGGCCTGCGCATCGAGAAGGTGCGCGTGCCCATCGGCGTCATCGGCATCATCTTCGAGTCCCGGCCCAACGTCACCTCCGACGCCGCCTCGCTCTGCTTCAAGACCAGCAATGCGACCATCCTGCGCGGCGGTTCGGAAGCCATCCATTCCAACATGGCACTGGCCGAGGCCCTGCAATCCGGCGGTGCCCGCGCCGGCCTGCCCGCCCACAGCATTCAGCTCATCCCTTTCACCGACCGCTCCAGCGTGGAGCACATGGCGCAGATGGACCAGTTCATCGACCTGATCATCCCGCGCGGTGGCAAGGGCCTGATTGAGAAGGTCGTGTCCACCGCGCGCATGCCAGTCATCAAGCACTACGACGGCGTGTGCCACGTCTACGTCCATCCCGATGCGGATCTGGACATGGCGGCCAGCATTGTCATCAACTCGAAATGCCAGAAGCCCGGTGTCTGCAACGCCCTGGAATCCCTGCTGGTGCACCGCGATGTCGCCGCCGCCTTCTACCCAGTGGTGGGCGAGCTCCTGCTGGAGGCAGGGGTGGAGATGCGTGCTGATGCCGCCGCCCTCGCTCTTCTGCCGCCCGCCGCCATGCCCGCCACCCAGGAAGACTGGAGCACCGAGTATCTCGATCTGATTCTCTCCATCAGGACCGTGGGCGATGTGGATGAGGCCATTGATCACATCAATGGTTTTGGATCGCACCACACCGACAGCATCATCACCCGGGACGCTGCGGTGGCCCGGCACTTCATGCACAACGTCGATTCCGCCGTCGTCCTTTGGAATGCCAGCACGCGGTTCAATGACGGTGGCGAATTTGGCTTTGGAGCGGAAATCGGCATCAGCACGGACAAGCTCCATGCTCGCGGGCCGATGGGCCTTGCGGAGTTGACTAGCTATAAATACTTGGTGTTTGGAGAAGGACAGGTACGTGTGTGACTAAATAGCCATAACTACTGCATCCACTATCCATAAGAGCTGATACCCAGCATCCCAAAGGGGCTTCGGCACGAAAAGGCAGGGTCCACCTTTCAAAAGCGAGAAATGCCGCTCTCATTTCCGGCTTGTTCACACCCATGGTGAATAACTGTCGCGCGCGGCAGCCTAGTGTTTTCAAAGCATTTCGCCTGTCAAGCTGCCAAGGTATGAAATTACTGTATTCAGTATAGGGGGTGTTATCGCATTTGTGAGAATCTGACTCGTTTTTTGAAAAAACGACGGACTGGAGTTGACCTGTCGCCAAAAGTTTTTAACATGTGGGCGTCCTAGAAGCTGGTCTTCAAAGATAGCAAGGTGAAGCGCAAGCAAAGCTTTGTTCGATCCTCCGTCGTTGTTGGTTGCTGGATCGCATGGCTCCCGGGCTCCCCTGCCCGGGAGCCTCTTTTTTGGCGGTACAACGCTCGCGGTGGAGCTGATGAAACAGGCCATGGTTGGAGTGAGCGTTAGCGACAGTGGGCTCTGTTTCACGCCTCGCAAAGCAGCCATGGTTGGAGTGAAGCGTTTACGCGATCACCCTTGAGCGGCTGCAGCTCATGGATCCCCGCCAAACTCGAAAGTGATCCAAGCACGGCCACGCATCAGGGGTGATCGCCTGAAGGCTTGACTCCAACTTTGGGTGACACAGCGTGTTGCGCACCAGAGAATTCTCAGCTCAGTCTTGGCAGTGGATTCTTTTTTCACGCCTCGCAAAGCAGCCATGGTTGGAGTGAAGCGTTTACGCGATCACCCTTGAGCGTCTCCAGGTGATGGAACCCCGCCAAACTCGAAAGTGATCAAAGCACGGCCACGCTTCAGGGTGATCGCCTGAAGGCTTCACTCCAACTTTCGCTGCCAGGCGCGTATGGACATCAAGCCGTCAAACCTCCTGCATTGCCATGGGTGATCGCTGCCAGTTGCACGGGAGTGAGCTCAGATTCCTGCAACTTCAGCTTGGCGGATTCCCAGTAAAAGAACGGGGCATGCGAGCCAAAGACAAGCTTCTCCAGAGGCCAGTCCTTGAGCAGGGATTCAATGCCAGCGACACCTTCAAGCATGGCCACATCGAGCCACACCGGGCAGTTCTGCAGCGCGGTCATGGACATGGCACGACTTGCATTGAGCACCATGACACGCGCCTGCGGCTGGCGCTGGAGGGCTGCGGCGAGAGGCTTCAAATTCACGGGCGCGGCACGCAGCAGTGGATGCTGGGTGCGCTCGTCTTCCATCTGCGCGACGATTTGCACCAGCAGCTTGTGCCGCGTGGCCGATTCCAGAAGCTCGGCGAACAGCGGGTCATCAAGCGTGTAACCGTGATAGTTGGGAAGCAGGCGGATGGCCTTCATGCCGTGGTCTTTGGCGCAGCGCGTGACGTCGTTCTGCCAGTCCGGCATCCGAAGATTGACGGCGCCCACCGGATGGATCAGGCCGTGGGTGGCCTGGCACGTGGCAGCGAGCCGGGTGTTGGCGGCGGCGAGATTCTTGTGCAGAAGCGTGTCGAAAGTGCCCGCCCAGGCCTGGGTCACGCCCTGTGCCCGCAGGTTGCTTGCGATGGCCTGCGTGCCATGCCAGGGAAGCTCGCGGCACGGGTGCTCACCCAGCCACAGATTGCAATCGATCAAGCCCGGCTGCGCAGCAGCGACCTTGGTTTGCAAGCCAAGAGCGGGCAGGGCGAGGGCAGTGCGAAGAAGCGTGCGACGATTCATAATGGCAATTCCTCAATCAGGTGTTTGGCGCTGAATCTTTCCGTTATTCTGAACTCGACGCGTCGAATGACTGGTCGGTTCGTCGGTTCGTCGGTTCGTCGGTTCGTCGGTTCGTCGGTTCGTCGGTTCGTCGGTTTGTCGCCGTCTGTTCAGGTCAACCGATAAACCGAATAACCGATAAACGGCTCCCCTTTCCCTACCGCCCTTCAAACAAGTCGCGCCCTAGGGCCAGGGCTTCGATCTTGCGGTCCGCCACGGAGCGCTTCAGCATCCAGAATCCGCAGTCAGGGTGGATGAACTTCACACGGCCGGCTCCCAGCTTGCTTTCGGCGAACTCGATGGACCGGGCGATCTCGTCGGCGGATTCAATGTGGTTGACCTTGATGTCCACGACACCGATGCCGATGCCAATGTGGGGAGCGAGTTCTTTGAGCGCATCCAGATCATCCTTGGGCCGGTGCGCGAGTTCCAGCACCAGGTGATCTGCATGCAGGCCATTGAGGAACTGGAGCAAGGGAGCCCATGCGCCTCGTTGAATGCTCTGGCCGCCATAGTTGCCAAAGCAGAAGTGGACGGCCTTGCGGCCTTTGACGTGGTCGAGGATGCGGTTGATGGCGCGGGCGGCGAGCGGTCCATCGGAGGGGTTGCCCGGCACATTGGCTTCATCCACCTGCACGCAGGCGCAGTCGAGATCGCCCACCTGGGCGGCCATGGCATCGGCGATGGCCATGGTGAGCGCTTCCATGTCGCCGTAGTGCGTGTCGAGCAGCGTCCGGGCCAGCATGTAGGGGCTGGTGAGAGTGAACTTGAAGTCGCCTCCCGCCACCTTCGCGGCGCGGGCGCAGTCTTCCGGCAGGTTCAGGTGGCCCTCGGTGATGGGGCCGCGCACCACGGCGGCGGGCTTGTTGCGGAACCCCATCTCCTTTTTGGCGCGGAAGGCGTGCCCGTCCGCACGGCTGATTTTGCCGTCGATGCCGCCCAGCCGGCTGACGAAGTACTCGATCATGCCATTGGTGTCCGGGTGATTGATGTCGAAGCGGTACAGTTCGCCATCGGTGGGCAGGTCGATGCCCGCCTGACGCTGCTGGCTGAAGATCACCCGCGTGGCATCAATCACGGCCTGTTCGCTGGGCAGGGCATTGAGCCAGCCGGGAACAGGATAGGAGCCTACAGTGGTGGTGAGGATGCGAGGCATAATGTGGAGCTAACGCCGCACGGGGGGCCTGCCAATCATCCAACCGTGTTCCTGACCGCAACTGACAAAGGCAGTGGTGGGATAGGGCAAAGAGCCAGCCATTCAAATCACCTTGCCCGGCAGCAGCCTTCCTCCTCGTCCACTCTGTCCATTAAGTCCATTGCGTCCACCATACGCGGCGAATCACACAGCTCCCAGCAGAGCAGCAGAAGACGCGCCCTCACCTCGGCGGCGGTCCAAAAGGAGGCGGGCCACCCCGTCGCCGGCCTCCCGGCCCACCGGGCCCACCTGGACCACCGGGCCCACCTGGACCACCTGGACCACCTGGACCACCTGGACCACCGCCAGGTGGCGGGCCGCGCTTCTGGAAGCTCGCATCAGGAGTACCCTTGTAGAGCCGGCTGAGCTGCGGGAATTCCGTCGTGATGTGGTAGTGGAAGATGCCCTCTGGATAATCCGGCGTGGGACCGAACACCCCATTGCAGTCATCCAGATCGCCACTGCCCGCCACATACTCGTAGTCCTGGGTGAAGGTACCGTCATACGTGCCGCCGGGACCGTCGGGGCGCGTGCCGTGCTTGATCTGGTAGCTGCTGCGCAGCTTCTTCAGCGGGCTGTGCACATCCTTCGGATCGGCATGCCCATAGCTGGTGTACAAGGGAAAGCCGTCCGCCGCATAGCCCACCAGCCGCATATCTTTGCCATCGCCGCCCAGCTTGGCGATCAGCCCGGTGGGCAGGCCGTGGTAATGATAGGCGCCATTGGGCTGCACATGCGCATGATGTTCATCCAGGCCCAGATCGATCTTGCCCGACATCGCTTCGTATTTCCAGCCGGCGGAGGGATCAAAGTTCCAGAACTCCGCCGTGCCCGGTTCGAAGGGCACGCCATTGAGCGCCACCGCAAACAAGGCGCGGGCGGAAGGCGTAGGCTTTTCCGCCACCACAGGCTTGAGCGGCATGTGGAAGGTGTAGTTCTGAGCCGCAATGGTATTGGGGTTGCCCTTGCGTGGGAACGCTCCGGGCTTGTGGTCCGGCAGCCCGTTCGCCGTGATCACCCGAAAGCCGTCTTCTATAGTGAGCGAGACTTTGGGGGCCGGCAGTGCCGCCAGGGCGAGACCGGAGGAAGTCAGCAGCAGCAAGAAGCGTTTCATTCTGCGCCCAAGAAAGGCGCGGCGGCGTGCGGCGTCCACGTGAATAGGGTAAAGCTAGTGTAAATGAGGGAAGTGACGGGAAGTGAAAAGGGGTAAGTGAAAAGTGAAAAGTGAAGACTGAAGACCGAAGACCGGAGGCTTTGGTCCCTCCTCTCCTCGATCCCACCCTTTTCACTTTTCACTTATCCCTTTTCACTTCCCCCCAGTTAGCCATTGCGCCCTTGATGTTCCGTGCCATTTTTCGCGCCCTTTCCGCCCGCGCGGAGCATTGTCATGGCACTCATTGTTCAAAAATACGGAGGCACTTCCGTTGGGAATCCTGAACGGATTCGCAACGTCGCAAGGCGCGTGCTGGAAACTCAGCGCGCGGGCAACCAGGTCGTGGTCGTGGTATCCGCCATGTCGGGCGAAACCGATCGCCTGCTCAAGCTTGCCAGGGAAGTCTCGGCGGATCCCTCCGAACGCGAGGTGGACGTGCTGCTGGCCACCGGCGAGCAGACCACCATCGCTCTGACGGCCATGGCCATCGGCGACATGGGGGGCAAAGGTGCCTCGCTCACCGGCGCCCAGGCCGGCATCTCCACGGATTCCGTCCATACCAAGGCCCGCATCGCCACCATCGAGCCCGATGCCGTGCTCAACCTTCTCGATGAGGGCAACATTGTCATCATCGCCGGTTTCCAGGGGCAGACCCTCGCTGGCGAAATCACCACTCTGGGCCGCGGCGGTTCCGACCTCACCGCCATCGCCATGGCCGCCGCCGTGAAGGCCGACCTGTGCCAGATCTTTACCGATGTCGACGGCGTCTACACCTGCGATCCACGCGTGGTGAAGACCGCCACCAAGATTGATGAACTGAGCTACGATGAGATGCTCGAAATGGCCAGCAGCGGCAGCAAGGTGATGCAGAGCCGCTCAGTTGAATTTGCAAAGAAGTTTGGTGTCCGATTCGAAGTGCGCAACAGCATGAACAACAACCCTGGTACGCTCGTGAAAGAAGAATCCCCCGGCATGGAATCCGTCGTCGTGCGCGGCGTCAGCCTTGAACGCAATCAGGCCAAGGTGACCATTGATGACGTGCCCGACCGGCCCGGCGTCTCGGCCGCCATTTTCGGCGCGATCGCCAAGGCCAACATCATGATCGACATGATCGTGCAGAATGTCTCGTTCGATGGCATCACCGACATCTCCTTCACCCTCAGCGGTGCGGATCTGCCGAAGGCCGAAACCGTGCTCAAGGAGGTGGTCGCCGGCCTTGGCGACGGCGTCACCCTGCGCACGCAGTCCGGCATCGCCAAGCTCAGCGTCGTGGGCATCGGCATGCGCAGCCACAGCGGCGTGGCCGCCAAAATGTTCGGCTCGCTGGCGGATAACGGCATCAACATCCAGATGATCTCCACCTCCGAAATCAAGGTGGCGGTGATCGTCGATGAGGCCGAAATTGAGAGGGCCGCCCGCGCCGTTCACACCACCTTCGGGCTGGACACGGCAGCATAGGCTCCTGTCCGACAAGTTCCTTGAAGCACATCCCCCGTCGTCAGCACCCGGCGCAAGGTAGGGCGCTGCAAGCCCCACAGTGCCGTCATCGCCGGCCGCAAAACTTCGTTTTCGGTGGCCGGGAAAATAGGTCCTATGGGTCCTATAGGACCTATCTCTTGAAGCCCATCCCCCGTCGTCAGCACCCGGCGCAAGGTAGAGCACGGTGTCCCCAGAGCGCCGTCATCGCTGGCCGCAAACCTTCGTTCAGAAGGATCTGTCTGATCGGACACTGCGCTGTGTCAAAACTGGGCCTGGGACTTCAGGGACGACCCAGCCCTCGATCCGCCTGCCATCAGGCCGGGAGTTCCCCACAGCCCTCAGCCATTTACGGAGGCACAATGGGTTGTACTCCCCATTGTCAGCTTCCGCGTGGAACGACAGACTGAGGTGCACTCAATAAAAATGGTTCAATGAATTGAATGAAAATCGATCCCCAACGTCATTATTCCCGTATGAAAACTTCCGTGAAACTTCTGCTGTTCTCGGCCTTTGCCGGGATTTCTTTGAGTTCATGCATCGTGGCCTCTGGTCCTCCAGGTGCCGTGGTTGAGACCGGCCCCGTGGGTATCGGTTTTTACCCGGTCCTTCCCGTGGGCTACGTTGGCGACGCCTACTTCTACGGCGGGCGCTACTATTACGGTGGCCGCTATGAGCCGGGGAGCTACTACTGGCATGGACGCCACTACGACCATCGCTACTACCATGGCGGCCACTACTATTACGGTGGCCGGCACGAGCATCACGACGGTCATCACCATTGATCCGGTGGCGAATGCCGCCGTTTGATACCGGTTTTGTGAAGCCCGGACCCATTTGGGGCCGGGTTTCTCACGTCGGGGGGCTTCACGTCGAAGGCGACGTGGGCCACGTTGGCAAGCTGCATGCCGCTGCGCACAGGGCTGCCGGTTTCGCTCATAAAGCACGGGCCGGGGCTCGGCGAGCCCAGTGACACTCCAGCGTTGTTTCCGGCAGCGATTCGTGGCGATGGTAGTCTCGTTGGCATCACGTCTTCGAACCAGCAGCAGACAGGCGCGCAAAACATCACCTACGCCATCCCTTCGAACTACATCTTCGGAGTCAATGTCTGGGAAGCCCCGTCCGTGGGCACTCCCTGACCAGTCTTGCGTCCCAAGAAACTTTTCGCCGTCATTTCGCCACCCGCTCCACCTTGGCCTCGCTCAAGGCCTCGCGGATCGGCTTCAGTTCATCCACGGCCGCACGACCCTGCGCGATCAGTGCATTGAGTTTGTCCGCCAGTGCCCGGGCTTCGGCGATTTGCCGCTCATCCCTCGCGAGCTCCAGACGCCGGAGGGCGCGGACTTGGTCGCGAATGGACCACACCACAAAAGGCATCAGGATCGTGGCCACCAGCAGGGCAGCGCTTACGACGAATATAGCTAGGCCCACAACGACTCCGAACACCGGACCCAAGGTCTGGATCAATGCCTGCCAATCCACATTTGCTGACCTCATCATGGCGGCATCCATAGAGCACCCGGCTGCCGGGCGTCAAGTTCAGGCCATCGGTTCTCTAAACCCGCAGGAACAACTTCCGCCGGTGCATCCATAGCAGGATCAGCCAGAGGATGAACAACACCACCGCCCCATGCAGCATCGGGGCGAAGACATCGCCTGCCACCTGCGCCCAGTTCTTGCCGAAGTGGGTGTCCAGGCCCTGGCCGACGAAGCTGGTCAGGGTGTGGGCCATGACATACATGGCGATGGAATTCGTGCCGATCACCACCAGCGGGAACGCCCAGGCGCGCCAGCCGGGCAGGTCGATGAGCAGGTAAAAGGCCGTCATGAGCCAGAAGCACAGCCCGCCGCTGTAGAGCGTCCACGCCGGCGTCCAGATCTTCTTCACGATCGGGCACACACCCAGCGCCTGCAGCAGCAGACCCAGGGCGAAGCACACCGCACCGGCGACGAACAGCCGCACCGCCGGCTGCCCGGGCCGCTTGCGGTCCTTGAGCCATTGCCCGCCGATCAGGCCCAGCACCATGGTGCCCAGGGTGGGGATGAAGCTCAGCGTCGCGTAGCCGGAGGGATGGCCGATGAACTTCTGGGCGCGCGGGAACAGATTGAGGAACCAGCGGTCAAAATCCCAGGCCGGATTCAAGTTCAGGTTCCAGTGCGCGGCGAAACCGGTGAAGTTTTCGTGCCAGTCGGCAGGCACATTCGCCATCGCCGGGGTGAATCCGGCGGGCGGCGAATAGCTCGCGAACAAACCCCAGTAGCCCAACAGGATGACCAGCAGCGCGCACCAGCGCAGGCGGGTGCTGGCAAAACCCAGGGCGAACAGGAAGGGGTAGCCCAGGCCGATCTGCGACAGCGTATCCTCAAAGGTCCAGTAGGTCTGCGGCTTGCCCATTGAGCGCAGCCACACCCCCAGGAGAATCAGCACCAGGGAGCGCCACAGGGCATGGCCCCAAAGCTGGGCCTTCGACTGGCCTAGCGCGCTGCGGCTCGCCATCGAGAAGGGCATCGCCACCCCCACCATGAAGCTGAACGAAGGCTGGATCATTTCATGCAGCGAACAACCCGCCCACGCCACATGCTCGCTATGGAAGGCCAGCCAGTGCCAGATCGTGCTGTCCGGAAAGTGGCCCGCCACCCCCGGCACCCGCAGCATCTCCGCCGCCATGAGGAACATGACAAAGCCACGGTAAGCATCCAGCGACACCAGGCGCTCAGGTTTGGGAAGGGCAGGGGATTCGGACATCGCGCCGTATGGCAGCAGAAACACGCTACCCCGTCAACGGCGGATCTTTGCGGGAACCTTTCCGATTGCGCTTCCAGTGTTCGCGTGTACAATAACAGCGTTACTCCGAAAGGGGGCGTTCCGGTTTCGACGGATGGTCCAAATTCGGGGCTGCATGCCGAGGAGGGTACGTTGGCCTCGTAAAATCCACGTGCCAAAACAAACAAAAGCAAACTCATCTGAGCTAGCTCTCGCGGCTTAATCCCCGCGACGCCCTTCCGGCGATGTCTGATAACCGGAACTGCGCCACTTATCAGGCTGGCTGGCTGATCGGGGAACCGGGTCGAAAGCGAGATTCAACAGGCGCCTGGGAAAAGCGAATGCTGTCGATGGCAGCCGCCAACCGAGATCAAAACATCGACTGAGCATGGAGATGCCTCGAGTGAGGGTTATTCGGACAGGGGTTCAACTCCCCTCGCCTCCACTTCCTTCGAAAGAAGGGGGTGGAGAGGTCTGGGAGGGGTTGGAACAAGAGTGAAGGCACCTGCTTTAAGGGTGCAGAACCGATAGAGTAGATCTGGCTAGCTCGAAAATCCAGATTTCCGAGTCTGTTGGGGGCTAACCTCTGGGGTCCCATCCGATTTTTGCTCGCCTTTCGGGTGGTGTATATAGAGGTTGCGGCATGGGTTCGTCCAGGATGGCTGGCCTAGCTGGCCCTGATTTTCGAAGAATGCAGAAAAGAAGACGCCGCCGAAACGGCTCCTTTGCCAGTTCAGCCCGAAACTGGTTCAACACCTTCTTCTGTTCATCGCTTCCGTCGAAGTCGATCCAATGTGCATGGCGCTCCGGGTAGATGAAAAAGTAAGGTATCGAGAGAGCGGCAGCCACAAACAGTAGAGCGACAGACGCTGGCGTAATTATCAGCGCGACGATGTATCCGAATATCGAATTCTTAAAGTGCTCCGTGGCCAGGCAGGTCCAGATAATTGCCACCACAAAGTAAATGGTGATAAGCGCAATCGTAATCCAGTTGTTCATGGTGCGCGACTTCTGTGCCTAAGAGGTGAATCATGAACAGGTCTGTGCGATCGTCAGCGGCTCAATAGCCGATGCAAATGTTGGATCATCCCGTGGTGCCCAATCATGGGTGCAGTTTTACACTCCTCTGCCCTATTGATGCAATGAAAATGAGGATTTTCACGTGCCAAACGGACATCAGATCGTGAAAGCGCGGATGGATCCAAGGGCCCATGCACCGGGTGAAGAAGGACATGGGATCTGAGGGCCGCACCCGAGCCGTCGGAGTGGGCCGAATGAGGGAAGGGGAGATGGTGTGTAAATAGGGTGTCAGGGCCATGGCGATCATCCAGGCCTTATTCTACAAGGCATCAGAGGCGTTCAACTCTCCTCCGCCTCCACTTCCTTCGAGAGAAGGGGGTGGAGAGGTCTGGCAGGGGAGGAACAAGAGTGAGGGCACCTGCTGTAATTGTGCAGAGCTGAGCTTGGCAGCAACGCTCTTGTTGGTGGTGGCTCACCTAGATTTTGGTTCCGGTCCACGAACGACGCCATCAAGAGTGATGAAGTAAACAACTGACAGAGGCATCATCACAGGTTCTCCGTTCGGTCCTGGCTCGCTATGCTTGATGTCACTGATGTCCTGGAGATACACCACAGAATACATGTACCCTTCCCCCTGCTTCGAAAGCGCGATCTCCTCAAACTTAAAGGATCTGAAGGTGGCAAAACCCTTCCGGAACTCCTTGTCCGCAAGTTGTATGGCTGCGCTTACCGAGAGCGGTGGTTCCCCCACCCCAGGAGTCCAAGCGGGGGATGCGGGAGCTTCATTGGGGACTTTCGTGACATAGCTAATTCCCCGATACTCAAAAACTCGCTCGTTGTCAGCAGCGTGGGCAGGCGAGAAAGCGCCGAAGACAAGGAGGATCAATATCAAGTGTCTCATGATTTCAAGGGTGTCGGTTGGAACTGATGTGCCAGATGGGCTTAAATTTTGCGGTGGCCAAGATCTGAAGCGCTGGAAATGCGCTTCGTCTCGTGGCTAATGTCTCAAGCTCTGTAAACCCGGTGGGCGGCGCATGGACTGAGGGAGTGATTTGTACTAAGGGTCATGGGTGTTGTTTTACACTCCTGTGCCACATTCATGCAACAAAAACGAGGATCGCACGCCACAAGCGGATAATGGAGGGTAAAGGCGCGAATGGAGATCGGCCAGAAGCCCATGCCCCGGGTGAAGAAGGACATGGGATCTGAGGGCCGCACCCGAGCCGCCGGAGTGGGCCGAATGAGGGAAGGGGGATGGGGTGTAAACAGGGTGTCAACGTCTGTGCAGTCATCCAGGCCCTATTCCACAAGGCATCAGCGGCGTTCAACTCTCCTCGCCTCCACTTCCTTCGAAAGAAGAGGGTGGAAGGGATCATGCAAGCGCAAAAACGGGCCGCTTTTGGCCTTTTCCATCCCTTTTAGGGAGTAAAAGAGAACGCCTGAAACCGCCGGTTTCGAGGTGAAATAGGGTGCGGCGCGGGTGTGATAGAGTAGTGGGGTTTGACGAGCCCGCCTGATGCGTGCACGCTGCCTCGCAAGACGATGAACCCGGCAAATTCCGGGGCGTGAACCATGAATGAGTCTCCTTCACCCTCCCTGGTGCACCACGTCAAAGACATGATGCTTGCGACGTTCGACATCACCACTGAAGATGCCTATAACCGAGCGTATGTGCTCGCGGCCACGGCGGAAGGTTGGGGCGGCGAAGGGAAACTCCATTTGGATTGGGCCCGAATCGTCAAAAAAGAATTGGGCAAATCGCACCCATGGCGCAGCGAGGACGAGCGCCAATCCTTTTACGCGACACGCGATGCCGTGGTTCAGTCTTACGAGCGGCTCATCCAGCAAAACAAGCGGGGGAGAAAGGTCTCGTGATGTGCCTCGCGACTCTGAACCGCAATGACACCGACGCCGAGACCTTCGAGGCCCTCAGATGTGCCAGGGTGGGCTGAAGGAGGGAAGGGGAGGTGGGGAGTAAAAAGGGAGTATTTGCGCCTGGAATCTCGCAAGGCTGATAAAATCAGGGCATCCGCGCCCTTCAACTCCCCTCGCCTCCACTTCCCGCTGATGCGGGTGGAAGCCTTATAAAATAAGGCTTCCAGCGCCGAGATGAGCGCGGGTGGAGAGGTTGGCGTAAAAGCCAAAACAGGCCGTTTCGAGGTGAAATAGAGGGGGCGGGGGTGCCTCATTAAAAGGCATCCGAATGATGGTCTATAGGTCACGTCACCGCATCGTCGGTATCAAGTAAGAGGTCTGCGGCTGAGGGAAACTTCCGCCACGTGTCGAAATCATTCGGCGAACACTCACCGTACCGCTCCGCCGAAGCATCTTTCCCGTTCCACGCGGTGTTCAGGTGAGAGTAGAGGTGGCTCATGGCAACCTGCAACTCGGGGAAATCGTAGGCCGAGTCGCTCGCAATCTGGTTGATCGTGCGGTCGAGCTCCTCTTTGGCTTCTTTGAGATGGAAAAGGACGGCGTCGCGATTCATAAACTTGAGAAGGCTCATCTGGCAGAGGAAAGTGCGTGCTCGTCGTAAGCCGGAAGAATCAGAAAGTGGGGCGTCACTCGGACTGGATGTCGGAGATGCTGACTTTATTTCGGTCTTCTATGGATCACGCTAGGCCTTGCGCGCAGTATATTAACGCTTGAGAATGCCATAGTAAATAATCGGCACCATCGTGGCCATACCTGTGACAGCAATAGCGAGCGGCCAAGTCGGATTTGACGCGAGCGCCGGGATCATGAGCAACACGTAAAGACCGGCACTCCATGCGACGATTTTCGCTAGTTTGGTGCGTACGCAGGCAATCCCTAGGTCAGGCTGGATCGCTTCGGAAGTCCGGTTGAACCAACGGCGTGGCTGTGGGCACAGCAGGAGAATGGTCGCTGTTGCGGTGAGGATGAATTGAATGAGATTGCGCACCGAAGCGAAACTGAAAGTGAACTGCTGGTACTGGCGAGGAAGGCCATGTAAGCCGATGACAGTCCAAACAATGATGAACCAACGAGCCCAATTGCGACGCATGTAAAGCGCTCGCACAAGGAGGAACATTAGCAGGCAAATTACGGCAAATATCAAGACCGCTTTAGGCTCTCGCCAATGGACAGTGAAGAGCCAAGTGAGTGGTGCTCCGGCCAATGCAACGGCAACGCATATGACAGCGATGACCACGCTAAGAGGGTTCTTCAGGGGTTTTAAAGGGTGAAGTGGAGTTGTACTGAGTTGGATGGACGGAATCGACAGCCTTCGAGGGCACTATCATTTGCTGCTGGGCCTTGACAAGGACTGGGAGGTCTCAGG
>Ga0118677_10000789_pt1 | contig 68735 bp, 58 predicted proteins | sample AliMusrvi5mmetaG_FD_86154 | JGI IMG/M metagenome (GOLD analysis project Ga0118677, IMG submission 86154) | reverse complement strand
TCTAGAAAATTAGTTTTTCATTTTAGAAAACAAGTTTTCTGCTTTTTTCACATTGTTTAACGTCTTTGCAACTAACCTGAGAAGGTGAAAAGTTTGTTTTCTGCAATAGAAAATTTGTTTTCTACTTCGTCAACATTGTTTTCTACAAAATAAACATTGTTTTCTGCGCAAGAAAAGTAAATGGAGAAATTGAAAAGTTTTAGGGAAGTTGGGGAAAAGTTGGTTATTGGATTGAAAAATTACAGGGAAGATTTGGGAAGGAAAATGGAAAATTTGGAGGAGGGAATTATGAGTGGTAATGAAAATGCCACTAATATAATATGGCGGAGTGTAGATAGGCCACGACTGAAGCAGAAAAGAAATTAATTTAATCCAAAGCATTTGTTTTCATTATTAAACAGTGATTGTTATAGTTAGGAGAATAAAGTGTAAAAAATCAAATCTACTTGAAAAAATAATAATTCAAATGTTCTTGCTAAACAAAATAATTAATATCTTTGCGCATCAATAACAAAATAAATTCTGAAAATACAAACAGTTTTTACAAAAGACATTGCCGTAGAAAATTGTTAATTATCAAGGCAAAAAAAATTACTTAATAGCTTACGTACTATTAAGTTTGAGCAAAAATTGATCGTTACGAGTTGTAATTACAAACCATTACTTAGATATTAATTAACTATTCAGAATATTCATTATTATCGTTTTTATTTAATTGAATATTGAGTAGAATAATTTTGACAGACAAAAAACAATATTGAATTTCAACAATATAATTAGGAGTAATTGATTTTTTTTGTTAGAAATACACATTAGATCCCGACAACTATGAGTTCAAAAACTATTCGAAAAAACAGATTAAAATTGACTTTATTAAAATTTACATTTTCAATCGGTATATTTTTAATACATCTAAATTCAATTGCCCAAGTAGTTGATAGCTTGATGTGGGAAACCAATAATAGTGTATATGCTATCAATACTGATAGTAATTACACTTATATCGGGGGTTCTTTTACTGCCATGGGACCAAGAACTGGTTATGGGGCATTATTCACAGCTAATTCTTCAATTCCAAAAGTTGAATTTCCCTGGGTAAATGGGCAAATAACAGCTACCATACCTGACAATAATGGTGGATGGTACATTGGTGGCACTTTTACTAGAGTGGGCACATATCTCAGAAACAATCTGGCACATATTAATGCAAATAAAACTGTTGATACTTTATGGAATCCAAACGTAAATAATGCAGTTCAAGCAATTGTAATCGACAGCATTGATATTTATATTGGAGGCAATTTTACCTCTGTTGGAGGGACTGCCAGTAATCATATTGCTAAGCTTAATAATACAAATGGTAATATTGACCCTACTTGGAACGGGAATGCAAATAACAATGTTTATTCGCTTACTATTAATAATCATGATATTTATGTTGGGGGTAGTTTTACTACAATAGGAGGAACGACCAGAAATTATATAGCTAAATTGAATAATGTAAATGGAAATTCAGATAACCTATGGAATCCAAACGCAAATAATACGGTTCAATCTGTTGTTTGTAGTGGAAATAATATTTACGCTGGAGGTTATTTTACGACAATTGGAGGATTATCACGGAATTTTATAGCAAAACTAGATAATGTCAATGGTAATGCAGATGCTTCGTGGAATACGAATGCAAATAGTTATGTATTTACAATCTTAATTAACGGTAATGATATTTATGTAGGAGGGCTATTTACAAATATCGGAGGATTGAATGTGAAATATCTTGCAAAATTGAATAATACTTCAGGGTCTGCAGTTGTAGCTTGGTACCCGAATGCAAATTCCAGAGTGTTGAGTATTGCTACCGATGGCAACTATATATATGTAGGGGGATTTTTTACTTCTATTGGAGGACAAAGCAGAAACTACTTAGCTAAACTTGATTATTCTACAGGTACAGCAGATTTACTTTGGAATCCCAATCCAAATGGTTATGTGTATACAATAAACAAATTCGGAAATGACATTTTAGCTGGCGGCAATTTTAATATTATTTTTTGCCTAACCAGAAATAGGATTGCGAGACTGCATACTTTAACCGGTATTGCTGACACTATATGGAATCCGGGAGCAAATAACACCATTTATTCTTTTGCATTAGGCGGTAATTATATTTATGCAGGTGGTGATTTTTACATTATTGGTGGTATATATCAGAATAATATTGCAAGATTTAACATCTCTACTGGTTCTTTAGATATTTCTTGGAATCCTAATTTAAATAGTACTGTCTATTCTATTGTGATTAGCGGTAATGATATTTACATAGGTGGTTATTTTACTTATGCAGGAGGACAACCAAGAAACTATCTTGCCAAACTGAATGACTCTAATGGGAATGTTGATCTTGCGTGGAATCCTAATGCAAATAATTCAGTCAATTCGCTTGCCATTGACGGAAATGACATTTATGCAGGTGGCACGTTTACTACAATTGGAGGACAGCCAAGAAATTACATAGCAAAATTGAATAACACCAATGGACTTGCTGTTATTTCATGGAATCCATCAGCTAATAATACTATTTATACACTTGCACTAAATCAAAATTTTGTTTTTGTCGGAGGGGATTTTACTACAATAGGTGGACAATCAAGAAATCGCATAGCAAAACTGAATAAAATAAATGGTAATGCAGATTTGTTATGGAATCCCAATGCAACTAGCCATGTCTACACTATTGCAATACATGGAAATTCAATCTATGCAGGAGGAAATTTCATGGCAATCGGAGGACAAAACTCACATTATATAGCAAAATTAAATATTACCAATGGTCTTTCATATAGTTTTTTGCAAGCTTCTGATAATATTCGGGCTCTTGCAGTCAATACCGGATACTTTTATGCTGGCGGTCTTTTTACAAATATATTTGGAACCAATCAAACATATATTGCAAAGATATCTCAATCCATGGAAATCAATATACAACCTCTTCTCATTTCTTTATGTGTAGGAGAAAACACATTTTACTCAGTTGAGTTATCAGACAGTGTGCCTGTAACCTATCAGTGGCAAGATAGTACTTCGAATCATTCTTGGCAAGATATTATTGGTGCCACTGGTGATACACTATATCAAAATGCTGTCAGTTTATCTATGAACAATAATAAATATCATTGTGTGATAAACTATTTAAATAGCACCATTACAAGCAAGCCTGCTTTTCTTGTAGTACATAATGTTTATAATACAAACAATCCTCGAACAATCTGTAGTGGAAGCTCATATTTATTAAATGGACATTCATATTCAATTTCAGGTAATTATATTGATTCACTAATTTCTGTTTATGGTTGTGATAGCATTGTTAATACTCAGCTTACTGTTAATTCTTTTCCTGATCCCGCTCAATTTATATCTGGGGCAACTACCGTTTGCCAGGGACAAGATACTGTAACCTATGTTGTTCCGCCAATTCCAAATGCTACAAGTTATAGTTGGACACTTCCCGGGGGAGCCACTGGAACAAGCAACACAAATACAATCAGAGTAAATTATAGTTGGTCGTCAAATTCTGGAAATATCTCAGTAAGGGGACAAAATAATTGTGGCTATGGCATAACATCATCTTTGCATGTTACAGCAAACCCAATACCTTTAGCTCAGTCTCTTCCCTGGACATTATTAAATAATAGTTATGGAAATTATAACACATACAAAATTACGCACATAGCCGCTTTTGGTTCAAGAATTTATTCTACTGTTTCAGGACAAAGTGGAATATTTTATTCTGTTGATCATGGGTCATCCTGGACAGCATTAAATCATGGAATTACAAATTTTGATTATAGAGCAATGGTCAATGATGGTTCAAGAATCTATGCCGGAACTTATGGTGGCGTTTTTGTATCATCAGATAATGGTACAAATTGGACGGCAATAAATAATGGATTGACAAATACGCAGGTTAACACATTAACAATTGCAAATTCAAAGCTTTATGCTGGCACACAAGCAGGATTCTTTGTGTCAACAGACAATGGAGCTAACTGGATAAGAACAGATGTTGGTGTAGGAACACCCATTTTCCAATCACTTGCGATAAAGGGAAACACTATGTTTGCAATTATTGATACCCATCCATATATTTCAAATGATGGTATTACCTGGATATTTATGAACCAAGATTTTGTTTTTTCATCAATAATAGTTAATGGTAGTTGGGTTTATGTAGGTGGTGTGAGTGGCATTTGCAGAACAAATAATAATGGCATCTCCTGGACACAATTATTTTCCGGAAGTATGATTTATGGTTTTGCAACATGGGACAAATATATTTTTGCTGCCACACAAAATCAGGGTCTTCTTAGATCCGACACCCTTATTACTAGCTGGACAGCATACAATAATGGTATTTTGGGTTCTTCTTTATCTTCAATAGCTTCATATGGGTCAAATATATATGTTGGGAATATAGGTGGTCAGTTATATTCATCTACAAATCTTGGTAGTAATTGGAATTTAATTGGATTACCCAGTGATGGAATGCTTAGTTTTTATAAAAATGGTTCTAAAGTATATGCTGGGACACAATTTAATAGTCTGTTAATATCATCAGATTTTGGACACAATTGGATAAGATGTACGGATAATTGGTTGCACAATAATAGTGTTTATGCATTTGCTCTTCATAACAATGACCTTTTTGTCGGAGCCAGTCAAAGCCCAGTTTATCGTTCATCAGATTATGGTTCAACCTGGAGCCCTTTTCATACCGGGATACCAAATTATAATTCAATTCAATGTTTAGCCTCAAATAGTAATTACATTTTTGCCGGATTGAGTGCCGCAGGTGTATATTATTCTGACGGTTTCTCAAATTGGACAGCCTCAAATACAGGATTATCTAATTATGTTGTTAATGCGCTTGCCATAGAAAATTCAAATATTTACGCAGGGACCAACGATGGAATGTTTTTGTCAACAAATAATGGTACTCAATGGAGTGCAATAAATAGTGGTATTTTATCAGGTAGTACAATAACTTCACTTGCTATTTATGGAACAAAAGTTTTTGCAGGAACAAGTACTGGGATATATTTAACAACAAACAATGGTACAAGTTGGACTTCTATTAATAACGGACTTACAAATACACATGTCATTTCACTTGCAACATATAATTCAAATATATTTGCCGGAACAATGGATGGTGTTTTCCTTTCGGAGGATACTGGTGTAACGTGGGTATCCATAAAAGATAATTTTCCGGATAACTTAAATGTAAATACTCTGACAGTTGATGATACAAATATTTATATCGGAACAAAAGGAAGTAATATTTGGAAACGTAATCTTACTAGTGTTTTGAATATAAAAGCCGGAATGAACCAGGTTAATAATTGTGGAGACTCAATAAAATTAAGATCTTCAACAGTATATCTCGGACATGGTTCTTTAACTTATATCTGGTCACCTGCATCAACTCTCAATTTCTCAAATATTCCCAATCCTACTGCAAAGCCTCATTTCTCCACAACATATTATGTCACAGTCAGCGATGGTAATATTTCTGCGGTTGATTCAGTATTTATTCCTTCTGATTCTAACATTGCTCCTCCAACTATTATAAGCCCCATCGTTTATTGCCAATATGATACAACCTCAACTTTATCAGCAACAGGAAGTTCTTTATTATGGTATTTAACATCAACAGGTGGCACCGGTTCAAGTACAGCACCAACACCTTCAACTGTAAATGATGGTACAACGATATATTATGTTTCACAGACAATAAATGGTTGTGAAGGTCCACGTGCAAGTATTGAGGTAATTGTTAAAGCAAAGCCAACTCCACCAGTTGTTACAAATCCTGTAACTTATATATGGTACGATACACCTTCCCCTTTAATAGCAACTGGCAGTAATTTGCTTTGGTATAACGCTTCAGTTGGCGGTACAAGTACTGTTACTACTCCTATTCCATCAACATCAGTTGTAGGTTCAAATTGGTATTATGTATCGCAAACCGTGAATGGCTGCGAAAGTTCTCGTGCTGCAATTAATGTTAATGTAAATCCCATTCCAATTTCAAATTGTAATATATTGTGCTTGTCTGACTCTTTTATTGTAAATTGCAATGATACTATTACATTAAACGCTACAGTGCAATCAAATTCGAATACGCACTACACAATAGATTCAATTACTTATTCTCCCCCGGTTCCCTACAATAGCGGAACCTTGATTACTGTGTTGGACGATGAATGGAGTGATACACTTTCATTGCCTTTCAACTTTTATTTTTTCGGAATAAGTTATAATGAATTTGTTATCGGTTCTAATGGCGCTATTTCTTTTAATACATCTTATGCAAATGGATATAATCAATGGAAGTTTACTAATACAATTCCAGGTATATCTTTACCACACAATTCAATTTGTTGCCCATATCATGATATAGATCCAGATATTTCAGGAGAAATAAATTATTCCATAACTGGTAATGCACCGAACAGGATTTGTGCTATTAGCTGGAACCAGATTCCATTATTCAATTGTACGGGTTTGTTTGCAACTCAACAAATTGTCCTCTACGAATCAACGAATATTATTGATATCAACATCGAAAACAGCCCACTATGTATTAGCTGGAATAATGGTAATTCTGTTATAGGAATTCAAGACTCCACTGGTACTTTTGGTTTTACTCCTCCCGGAAGAAATACAAGTCCATGGACAACACAAAATGAAGCTTGGAGATTTATTCCGAATTGCATACTAAATTATACTTTAAATTGGTATGCAAATAATGTTCTCCTTGGCTCAGGATTAAGTATTAATGTTGCTCCTCATCACACTACAACTTATTTAGCTGAGCTTACATATGATAATTGTAGTTCTTCAAATAATATTTATACAGATAGTACTATAGTGTCTGTGAATAATTCAAACTCAATTATGCCAACGGTAATTAGTCCTATTATATATTGTCAGAATGCAACAGCAACGGCATTATTAGCCACAGGCAACAATTTGCTTTGGTACACATCATCCAATGGAGGGGCCGGATTATCCACAGCACCAACACCAGTAACAACAAATATTGGAACAACATCATATTTTGTTTCGCAAACTATTAATAGTTGTGAAGGACCTCGTGCACAAATTGATGTAATAATAAATTCAATACCTGCCACTCCAACTGTTACGACACCTATATATTATTGTAAGAATGCCGCAGCTACTGCATTAACAGCCACAGGTAGCAATTTGCTTTGGTATACAACCCCCACTGGAGGAGTAGGATCTGTTACATCACCTATACCGATAACTACAAGTGTAGATACTATTCCATATTTTGTTTCGCAAACAATTAATGGTTGTGAAAGTTCTCTTGAATTGATAAATGTCATTACAAATGCACCTCCTGCTACTCCTACTGTAACAACACCAGTTTTTTATTGCCAGAATGCGATTGCAACTGCATTAACAGCCACAGGCAGCAATTTGCTTTGGTACACAACCACCAACGGAGGGACAGGAGTATCAGCATCACCGATACCGGTAACAACAAGTGTAGACACAATTCCTTATTATGTTTCACAAACAGTTAATGGTTGTGAAAGTCCCCAAACGATAATCAATATAATAACAAATGCTTTACCAGCTGCTCCTGGTGTAACAACGCCAGTTTCATATTGTCAAAATGCAACAGCAATACCTTTATCAGCAACCGGAAGCAATTTACTTTGGTACACAATAGCTACAGGAGGCACAGGATTTGCATTAGCACCAACACCAGTTACAAACAGTGTTGACACAGTTCCATATTATGTTTCTCAAACAGTAAACGGATGCGAAAGTCCGCTTGCTTCAATAAATGTAATTACAATTGCAACACCTGCTACCCCTTTGGTTACTTCTCCAATTTCCTATTGCCAGGGTGTCACAGCATCGGCATTAACAGCCACAGGTAGTGATTTACTTTGGTACACTGTAACAACTGGAGGTACCAGTTCAATAATTGCACCAACACCAATTACATCAAGTGCTGATACCATTTCTTACTTTGTATCGCAAACTATAAATGGATGTGAAAGTCCTCGTGCCACTATTGAAATTTATACAGATCCTTTACCACCAGCCCCAATTATAACTCAGGATGGGGATACTTTGTTTTCAAATTCATTAATCGGTGATCAGTGGTATGATCAAAATGGACCACTTATTGGAGAAAATAACCCCAGTCTCATTGTTCTTAGTTCAGGTGATTACTATATTATTACGACTCAAAATGGATGTAGCTCTGATTCCTCTAATAACATTACAGTATTTTTCGCACCCGCAACACAAGCATTTAATATCGGGATTGCCAATGTAACTGACACTTCTTTTGATGTAACATGGTCAAGTGGTTCAAAAGGTAAATGCGCCCTGTTTGTTAAGCAAGATATTATTGGATCGGCATTCCCTGTTAATAACACCACTTATTTTGCAAATCCTATTTTCGGATTCGGCAACCAGATCAATACTTCCGGATGGTATTGCGTTTATAATGACTACAATACAAACGTAAATATCACTGGGTTGCTTCCCGCAACAAAATATAGGGTTATGGCTTGTGAATACAATGGAATACAAGGAAGTGAACAATATAATATTAGTCCTTCAACAAATAATCCTTTGAATCAGATTACCAATTTTACGACAGGAATCATCAATTATTTGCAAAATGAATTATTTATATACCCTAATCCAACAAGTAGCGAGGTTACATTATTTGTTCCCTCAAAGACACAAAGCATTCAAATAATAAATTCTTTAGGACAAATAGTTCTACAAAGAAATGGGAATAGCCAAACGAGTTACTCTTTTAGCCTAAATTCAAGTGGCATATACTTCGTACAAGTAACAACTGAAAAACAAACAATAATTAAAAAATTAATCGTTTGTAATTAGTGGAGTTGGTTGGAAATTAATCAGAGTAAAGGATAGTACAAATTTGTTTTCTCAATTTCATAGCATATCCATTTACTAATTCTTCATTTAGAATTTGGTATAAATTGGATACTTGCAGTTTTTTGCAGCCAACATTCTATGTTGTTTATTGTATTGTTGCGTGATTACAGACAAACAGTAATGCTCATTTATTGTCAGTTATGGAAGATTTGCACTCATTTTAATGTCCCTGAATACATGGTGAATTTCCGATTCAAAGATTCATGAAAAATCTTATTGTCAAACCCAAAAAAAATCCAGTCCGATGTCTCAAGGTGCACTATGGCACAAGCGTTCTATGACGCAAGCGGACTATAAAGCCGCAAATCCATGCAAGGATATATTAACGAGCTTACGGACTGGAAGTGCAAAGATAATTATTTTTACAAAACAAAAAAAACTAAACAATTTATTGCTGTTCACTGCAACTACCAATGCCACTGTTTCTATTTACCCCCACTGCACCTTTCCAACCCCCTTAATTCCATCAAATTCTCCCATCTGTTTATTTTTTACTACCTTTGCCGGGAGCCAAGCAAACCGAAGTTAATTCAATGAATCAAAATCTTAATCCAGAAGCTGAAAATCTTACACCCGTAGAACGGGAATTTGAGAGGCTGTTGCGTCCTAGTGATTTTGATACTTTCGTGGGGCAACATCAGGTAAAGGAAAATCTGAAAATTTTTGTGTTGGCTGCCAAACAAAGGGAAGAAGCCTTAGACCATGTTTTGCTTCATGGCCCTCCCGGACTTGGGAAAACCACTCTTGCGCATATCATCGCCAATGAAATGGGAGTCGGAATAAAAGTAACTTCCGGACCTGTGCTTGATAAACCGGGAGATCTTGCAGGATTGCTCACCAACCTTGAAACCAACGATGTTTTGTTCATTGATGAAATTCACCGCCTGAGTCCCGTGGTGGAGGAATATCTTTATTCAGCAATGGAAGATTATAAGATAGACATCATGATCGAGACTGGTCCTAATGCAAGGAGTGTGCAGATTACACTGAACCCTTTTACGCTTATTGGAGCTACCACAAGGTCAGGATTGCTAACGGCCCCATTAAGGGCAAGGTTCGGGATCAATTCACGTTTGTCTTATTACGATGCAGAACTACTGCTAAAGATCGTGAACCGTTCTGCTTCTATCATTAAAGTTGAAATTAAATCTGATGCAGCTTATGAAATTGCCCGCCGCAGCAGAGGCACCCCGCGTATTGCAAATGCATTGCTCAGGAGGGTCAGAGATTTTGCACAGATCAAAGGCGACGGCATCATCAACATGGAAATTGCACATTATGCATTGAATGCTTTGAATGTGGACGAGAATGGTCTTGATGAAATGGACAATAAAATACTTGCTGCCATCATCGAAAAATTTAAAGGAGGGCCTGTAGGAATATCAACTATATCTACAGTCTGTGGTGAAGATACTGGAACAATAGAAGAAGTCTATGAGCCATTTCTTGTTCAGGAAGGCTATATAAACAGAACACCACGCGGAAGAGAAGCCACAGAAAAAGCTTATCTGCATCTCGGAAAAATCAGCCCCTCGAAACAGGGAAGTCTTTTTTAATAGAGTCAATAGACATCAGACATTGGTCAATAGTCAGTAGTCATTGGTCAATTGTCATTGGTCAATTGCAGCAGTCAGCGACATTGAACATTGAACTACTTTTTTCACTCAACAACAAACCACAAATAACAAACTTCAAACAACAAACTCTCTCCTTCCATGAAAGAAAGAATAAACACAGGTCAATTTATAAAAGACACAGCCAAGAAACTTGGTTTTGATGGCTGTGGCATTGCTTCGCCAAAAGTTTTGGAAAAAGACATCGCCTATTACAACAAATGGATATCCGATCGCAAACACGGCAACATCGCATATCTTGAAAAAAATATTTCGCAGAAAGCGGATCCTACAAAAATCCTTAAAAACACAAAGTCGGTAATCGCCCTTGTGCAAAGCTATAATCCGGATGTGAAACAAAATACGGAAGCACATTACAAGATAGCCAAATATGCACTTGGCAACGATTACCACGTGGTGATGAAAAATAAGGCCAACTTGCTTATTGCAACATTGCAAAAGAAAATCAAGAATGCTGAATTCAAAGTTTTTGTTGATAGTAACAGTATTCTCGAAAAAGCATGGGCTGCACGCTGCGGCCTTGGTTGGATAGGAAAAAACACTCTGCTTATTAATAAAGAACTCGGTTCATATGTTTTCATCTGCATCATCCTTACAGACCTTGATCTTAATTATGATGAATTGCATGAGGACCATTGCGGCAATTGTAATGCCTGCATGGTGACATGTCCGGCAAACGCCATTGAAAGCCCTCATCAACTCAATGCTTCAAAATGCCTCGCCTATCTGACGATAGAAGACAAATCAACAGAGGTTGCAGAAGGCAAGGGAAAAACAAAAGGTTGGATATATGGATGCGACATTTGCCAGGATATTTGTCCATGGAACAATGTAATTCCTGCTACCACTGAAACGGGGTTTGTGCCAAATCCGGCTTTGCTGAAACTGACAAAAAAAGACTTCCTAAATCTGGATGAAAAAACTTTCGAAAAACTTTTTAAGAACTCAGCCATTAAAAGAATTGGGTTTGCAAAATTAAAGAGCAATATCGAAAAGGCTTGATAATTGTCATTGGTCAATAGTCATTGGTCATTGGTCAATAGTCATTAGGTCATTTGCTACGCGTTATTCATTGTCATTGGTCATAAGTTGTCATTGATGGTCATTAATTGTCATTGGTCATTAGTTGTCATTTGTCATTGGTCATTTTTAATTCTCAAATCTTAAATCAAAAATCTTAAATCTTTCACGGACATAGGGTCATTTGATGGTTTAAAGAGCAAGTCATTTTCTTTTCTATTGAAACAAAACTTCGAACACGAAATTATAAATTGTTATTGAAATCTTAATTTTATAGTCTAATGGTAGAGTGGCATTCACTGCCAAGATAAATTACTTATCTTTGCTTACTTTTTTATCAGAAAAATTAATACTGTCTCATTATTGTGAGTGAAAAAGAAGATAAACCCAAAAAGAAAACCAGAAGAGAATTCCTTCAACAAATAGGTATTGTTGGAGCAGGAACTATTTTGGCAGGATCGGCCATTTATGCAGGGTTCTCATATCAGAACAAGAAAAAACCAGGTGACAGAATTAAAGTGCTGACAGCTGAAAACGAACTGATAGAGGTTGATAAAAACGATACGACTAAAGCAAAGAAAGTTCTTGCCACCGATCTTACCGAATTGCAAAAAGAAGGCAGAGAAGGTATCCCCGGAAAAAGATGGGTGTATGTTGTTGACCTTTCCAAATGCAGAAATGCCAGGAAATGTATGTCAGCATGCAATGAAGCACATCATCTGAGACCTGAGCAGCATCATATCAATACTCTTTTGATGAAGGAAAGCAAGAATACTCCTGCTTATTACATGCCAAAACCCTGTATGCACTGTGACAATCCGCCTTGTGTGGCTGTATGTCCTGTGGATGCTACCTATAAACGTCCGGATGGAATAGTGCTGATAGATAATGAACGTTGCATTGGTTGCAGGTTCTGTATTGCTGCCTGTCCTTATTCTGCAAGGATACTGAACTGGATAAAACCAGAGAAAGAAGAGGAAGATAAAGGCAAAACCTATAATGTTGAATTGAACATTCCACAAAGATTGGGAACGGTTTCGAAATGTCTGTTCAGCGCCGACAGAATCAGGGAAGGGAAACTTCCATATTGTGTTTCTGCCTGTCCAAACGGAGTGTATTATTTCGGTGATGAAAATGAAGATGCAGTTACCAATGGGACTACAAAGGAAACAGTGCCTTTCAGAAAACTTCTTGAAGATAATGGTGGATACCGGTTGATGAGCGACCTGGGAACACAACCTCGAGTATATTATCTGCCACCGAAAAATAAATCATATCCTTTCCAGGATAAAGATAAACCGGAAGCTGAGAAAGACGTAAGTGAAGGTTAAGTTATTTTTGATTTGAGATTTTTGATTTAAGATTTAAAGGAAAAAGATTTAAGGAATTAACAGGATTTTATGCAGCGAAAATCTACTTTTAAAATTTTTGTTTTATTTACAATAGTACTTGTAAATACCGGCTTTTTGTTTGGTCAGAATTGGGTTGTACCTGCAGAGAAAAAAGCGAAAGCAAGCCCTTTCCTTTTCACTGAAGTAACTTCCAAACAAGGTGAAGCAGTTTACACCAAAAACTGTCAGTCATGTCACGGAAATCCGGGAAAAGACAATGCATTAAAATCACTGACTCCTCAACCTCCCGATCCTGCTGCGGATAAGATGCAGAAGAATACGGATGGTGAAATTTTTTATAAAATCTCCGAAGGAAAAGCCATCATGCCTTCATTTAAAAATATTCTTTCTGAAACTGACAGATGGGACATCATTTCGTACATCAGGAGCTTTAACAAATCATATACACAAGCGGCTATTAACACCAATGCTTCGACAAGCAGCCCTGTTAAGATCAGGGTGAAATTTGACAGCATAACAAAGAAATTAATTTTCTCAGCAAAAAAAGCAACAAAGAAAGATTCCGTTCCTGTTGTGGATGCTGAAACCGAAATATTCGTTATGCGTTATTTTGGGAATATGCAGTTGGATTCCTCACAACAAACAAACGATTCAGGAATCGTTGCATTTTCTATTCCTGAAAAACTACCAGGTGATTCAACAGGTTTTCTGAAGATCATTGTAAAGATGAATGATGATGCTACCGGTGAAAAATCTGACACATTCAAACTAAAAATCGGAGTTCCTACTATCGTCCCGGGACTCACTGCAAACAGGGCAATGTGGAATGTTGTTTCTAAAAGTCCTGTATGGTTGCTGGCAACTTATTTTTCAATTCTGCTTGGGGTTTGGGTTTTCCTGATCTATGTCATTACAAGATTGGTGAAGTTAAAAAAACTCGGAAAAGAAACGAAATAGATCAAGGTTTACCCCGTTGGATAGGAAATATCCTATGGGGTGAAAGTTCAAGGTTTTGTTTAGACAAAGTCTTCAGGAAATTAAAAAGAAAAAGATGAAAAGAAAACTACTTATTGCGGTTGCATTTTTCTCCTTGTTTTCACTAAGGGAGGTTGCGCAAAGCCAGGATACGACTGAGGTTGGTATTACTGAGCATCTGGGTAAAAAGATCCCTTATGATCTTAAATTTGTAAATGACAAATTTGACACAGTAACTCTAAAGCAACTCATAAATAAGCCAACTATTTTTTCGTTTGTTTATTTTGATTGTCCGGGATTGTGCAGTCCTTTGCTCGAAGGTGTCGGGAATGTTATTGACAAGACTGATCTTGTTCTCGGCAAGGATTACCAGGTGATCACCATCAGTTTTAATTTCAGGGATACTCCTGAAAAAGCTAAAAAGAAAAAAGAAAAATTCACGAAACGATATTCTAAAGATAAAAGCGATGGATGGATGTTCCTCACTGCCGACAGCGCTACAATTTTTAAAGCTACCGGCGCTTTTGGTTACCGCATCAAAGCACAGGGATTGGATTTCATTCATCCATCAGCTATCGTTGTTGTCAGTCCTGAAGGTATGATCACACGCTATCTTTATGGAATTTCATTTCTTCCATTCGATCTGAAGATGGCCATTATTGAAGCAGGAAAAGAACAGCCCAGACCAACCATTCAAAAATTGTTGCTGTTTTGCTTTGGCTACGATGTTGCGGGCAAACGCTATGCACTGGAAGTTACAAAGATCTCAGGAACGGTGATCATTTTCTTTGCTGTCATCTTCCTGATCACCTTAATTGTAAAATCAAGAAAGAAAAGAATAAAAATCACACACAATGATTAACGCTACAACAACGATGGAAAGTGTGAGTTATTTGGATCACAAAGGGAAATACAAAGGTATTTTCGCCTGGATATTTGCAACCGATCATAAAAGGATCGCACTTCTTTACCTCTATGCCATTTCTACTTTTTTTGTAATAGGCGCCATACTTGGCCTGTTGATGAGGCTGGAACTTATATCTCCCGGACAAACCATTATGACAGCTCAGACCTATAACGGAATTTTCACAGTTCATGGCATCATGATGATCTTCATGGTTGTGATACCCGGTCTGTCTGCTATATTCGGCAACTTTTTCCTCCCCATACTCATAGGAGCCAAAGATGTTGCATTCCCGCGGCTCAATCTTTTTTCATGGTATATTTTTATAACAGGATCCATTCTTGCAGTACTGTCTCAGTTTCTCAGAAGCGGACCTCCTGACACAGGATGGACATTCTATGCACCATACAGTACAGCCACAGGAACCAATGTAATATTTGCTACAACAGCCGCTTTTGTTCTGGGATTTTCATCCATTCTTACCGGGCTTAATTTTATTGTCACTATTCACAGGATGCGTGCACCGAAAATGAAATTTTTCAGTATGCCTTTGTTTCCATGGTCAATTTATGCGACAGCCTGGATACAGGTTCTTGCAACGCCTATCATTGCAATCACATTGCTTATGTTGATTGCAGAACGCCTTTTCAAAATTGGTTTTTTCGATCCAGCCTATGGTGGTGATCCCATTCTATTTCAGCACATGTTCTGGATCTACTCCCACCCTGCCGTGTATATCATGATACTTCCTGCAATGGGTGTGATCACAGAGATCATTCCGACATTTTGCCAGCGAAAAGTTTATGGATATAAAGCCATCGCTATGTCGAGCCTTGCCATTGCAGGTGTTGGTTATCTTGTCTGGGGACATCACATGTTCACTTCAGGAATGAGCGAAACAGCAAGATGGGTGTTCTCATTGCTCACCTTCATTGTTGCAATTCCCAGCGCCGTCAAGGTTTTTAACTGGCTTGCCACGATGTACAAAGGTTCGATTGATCTGAAGCCGCCTCTACTTTACGCTTTATCTTTCATCTTTCTTTTTTCGATAGGCGGGCTTACTGGACTTGTTCTTGGCTCTCTTGCAACAAACATCCAGGTTCATGATACTTCCTTTGTGGTGGCCCATTTTCACTATATAGTGTTCGGGGGAATGGGCTTCGGGTTCTTTGCAGCGCTTCATTATTGGTTCCCTAAGATCTATGGGAGAATGTATAATTTCAGGCGTGCCAACATCGCATGGGGTATTCTCTTCGTTGGTTTCAACCTGCTGTATTTCCCTCTATTTATTATTGGAATGCAGGGAATGCCTCGAAGGTATTACGACTATTTGCCGCAATTTCAAACGGGCCATGTAATTTCAACCATTGGAGGGATCATCTTAATTATCGGTTTATTTCTGATGATCCGCAATCTTGTCCTTGGTGCAAGAAAAGGAGCAAAAGCACCTGCAAATCCGTGGAACGGTAGCACACTTGAATGGCAGATCGTATCACCACCTCCACAGGAGAATTTCGATGAAGATCCGTTGATCAAAAACAACCCATACGATTACGAATAGTTAATTCTGCATTGATGGAAAATGAATTAATACACAAAGAAGAAACAAGGGATGACACAGCTGCCAAGCTGGGCATGTGGATATTTATCTTCACAGAATTGCTTTTATTTGGTGGTCTGTTCATTGTTTACTCTGTTTTCAGAACTCAATATTCAAGGGAGTTTCACCAGGCAGCGCTTGAACTGAATGTTACCATTGGAGCTTTTAACACAATTGTACTTCTCATCAGCAGTATGACGATCGCGATGGCACTGACAGCACTGCAAAAGAACAATAAAAAATTAAGCCTTCGGCTGATCGGAATCACCATTCTGATGGCATTTGTGTTCCTGGTAAATAAATACTTTGAATGGGGCGCTAAATTTCATCACGGCATATACCCCGGATCAGAACTCATGATGAAATTTGAACACGGACATTTGCTTTATTTTAGTTTGTATTTTTTCATGACAGGCTTACATGCGCTGCACATTATTGCCGGCATGGTTCTTCTGTCAGTAATATTTTTCAGGATCAAAAAAGGGATCATCCATTCAGAAAAATATGTGTTTCTCGAAAACGGCGCTCTTTACTGGCACCTTGTGGATTTGATATGGATATTTTTGTTCCCGTTGTTGTATTTGATCACTTAAAGAAGGGTTTGTTGTTTGTTGTTAGTCGTTAGTTGTTATTAGAAAATAAATCAAAAATCTGAAATAATTTTCATGTCAGAAAATGCTACTCATATTACCGAATACAAAACACTGGGTATAGTGCTGGTGACATTGTTGTTTTTTACTTTGATAACCATCGTTGTCACTTCGTTTGATCTTGCCGTATGGAATGTGGTACTGGCACTGGTGATTGCCGGCACCAAAGGTTTTCTTGTTGTCACTTATTTTATGCATATCAAATATGAAAGCTTATTACTAAAAATACTTGTAGGCATGGTGTTCTTTTTATTTGCACTTATTTTGGTCATTACTTTTATTGATTACGCATATAGATAATAAAAAGTATGAAGTTCTAAAACCCGGGATCATCCTGAAAGTTGGAATTAAAAAGTATAAAAATTAAAGCACAGTAAATTAAAATAAAGTATGTTCTCAGGCGCTTCAAATTTTGTCAATGGTGTTGATAAAACTTTTTTTATCATACTCGGGATATCCTTCTTTTTCCTGATCGGGATCACCTTTACAATGATCTTTTTTGTTCTAAAATATAACAGGAAAAAGAAAATAGCTGCAGTTCAGTTAAAGGATAATACCTGGCTTGAGATCACTTGGACACTTGTTCCTCTGGCATTGGTGATGGGAATGTTTTATTACGGCTATATGGCTTTCATTCCAACACGCTACCCTCCCAAAGATGCAATGGAAGTAAAGGTCATTGCAAGGATGTGGAAATGGTCGTTTGAATATAAAGGCGGTAAGCAATCGGATAGTCTTGTTTTGCCGGTTAACAAAGCGGTAAAGCTTAACCTGGAATCAATGGATGTGATCCATGGTTTTTTTATTCCGTCGTTCAGGCTTAAAGAAGATGTTGTCCCGGGGAAACATAATTACACCTGGTGCATTCCTGAAGAAATTGGTCAGTATGAGATCATGTGTTCTTCCTATTGCGGAGTCAGGCACTCATACATGGAGGGGCAAGTGGTAGTTGTTTCGGAAGACGATTTCAACAAATGGCTGGCTGCTCTGCCTGACAAAAGCAAGGAAACAAAAAGTGAAGGATTTAAAATTTTGCAAAACAATGGCTGTATGGGATGCCATTCCATTGATGGTTCTAAAATAGTGGGACCATCTTTCAAAGGACTTTATGGTTCAACAGTTGAACTGGTGGCTGATGATGGAACCAAAAAAATAACTGCCGACAGTACCTACATTAAAGAATCCATCTTCTTGCCGGATAAAGAAATTGTCGCAGGCTACCAGAAAGGCATCATGAAATCTTATGACAACATTTTAAAGAAGGAAGATGTTTCGAAGATCATTGAGTATTTGAAAACGATAAAATAAAATAGTCAATAGTCATTAGTCAAGAGTCAATAGTCATTAGTCATGAGTCAATAGTCAATGGTCAATGACGATGAAGACACTTTAAATTATTCAAGGTTGAACTTTTCCAAACTCCATATCGTTTTATCCCTCATCAAATACAGGATATCCCTTGCGGTGACATTCACTGCTGTTTGCGGATTTCTTTTCTTTTCGGGTCATTTTGATCTGCATTTATTGTACGTGGCTGTTGGTGTTTTTATCTTATCCGGCGGTGCGTCTGCACTCAATCAATACATGGAGAGAAACTATGATGCACGTATGAGCAGAACCATGTCGAGGCCTATACCGGCTGGCAAAATAACTGCTTTAAATGCGCTGATCGTATCCATCATTTTTATCATTTCCGGTTTACTTGTGTTGTTGATCTTTTCCGGAACAACATGTTTTTTACTGGGACTATTCAATATTGCCTGGTATAATTTTCTCTATACAAATCTGAAAAAAGTAACACCTTTTGCTGTTGTGCCTGGATCTTTGGCGGGCGCTGTTCCTGTTATTATTGGCTGGTCTGCAGCAGGTGGGTATTTTCTTGACCCCGCAATAGTTTTTGTCACCTTCTTTCTTTTTATCTGGCAGATCCCTCACTTCTGGCTGATACTGCTTAAATACAGCAAAGAATACGAAGAAGCCGGTTTTCCTTCAATAAAACAAAACATCAGTCCTGAGAATTTAAGGTTCATTATTTATACATGGATGATCGCAACCTCGGTGATATCATTGATGTTTCCACTTATTCACATTATCAAACCCGTCGTGCAGAGCCTTGCAATATTGTTCCTCAATCTTTGGTTTGTTGTGATCTTTACCCGTTCAATTTTTAAAAACAGAGATGAATGGAATTACAGATATCTGTTCTTTAACATGAACTTGTATATGCTGCTTGTGATGCTGGTATTGGGGTTTTACAGGATTTTTGTTTGAAGAAAGTCAATAGTCAGTAGTCATTAGTCATTAGTCATTAGTCAATAGTCATTAGTCATTGGGGAAGTAACAACAAACTAATAACAACAAACCACTAACCTTTTTTGTGTACCCGGGGCGGGAATCGAACCCGCACAAGATTACTCTTATTGGTTTTTGAGACCAACGCGTCTACCAATTCCGCCACCCGGGCATTACACAATTTTTGAAATTGGGAGTGCAAATGTAGAGATTCCTTTTTGATAAGCAAAATAATATTGAAATCTTTCGAAAGAATGGGAACACGAATTGCGCGGATTAGACGGATTTACACGGATAAAATTAATCACTTCACCACTATCACTTTTTTAAACATCATCCCTTTGTTATTCTCAATTACGATAGTATATTCACCCTGTGCAAAACGACTCACATCAATGCTGGTGTTGCTGCTTGTCTCTTTTTCCAAAACTATTTCTCCTGATGCGTTCAAGAGTTTGATTTTTGAAAAGCCTGCAATGCCTGTAATTGATATCTGATTATTGGCGGGATTGGGGAATACTGAAATGTTGGAATTGCTTTCGTATGTGGGTAAGGATAAGAGAATATCTGCATTGACGATGATATAGAAATTATCGTCTGTGCCTACAAATGCGGTGGCTTTGGTTCCTGAAAAAGTTCTTCCTGCTGTGCCTTGCAGACCTGTGAATGTTCCGTTGGCATTGTAAACTGCCCATTTCACTGTGGCGCTATCGTAGACGGACATTGGTCCGACCTGCCATAAGAACAATACCTGTCCTGCATGGTTCTCTAATGCCGAAGGGAAAATTTCGTTGGCTTCGTTCAGTGGGGTGGCGACATGCTGCATAAATGCAGTTGCTCCTGTATCAGAAACAGCCCAATAAACATGACTGTTGCTCATGAATGCACAAAATTGCCGGCCTGCATTTCCAACTTCCAGTGAAGGACCAACCATCGGACAGTAATTGATCTTCCAGTTGTCGTTGTTCACACGAATGGCGGTAAAATTATTTGCGACAGGGCTTCCTTTGAGAACAAAAAAATCGCGGATACTGTCCTGTGCAGATCTGAAGGCAAGATAGACATTGCCATCCTTTCCAAACCTCGCCCTTGTCATGCACATGGAACAAGCCAAGCCATTGTGATTTGTAATGACAACGTTGGTATCTGTTGAAAAGGTCACACCATTATCCGTTGACATTGACTTATGCAGCCACGTTGCTTCCGGCACCTGTGTTTGCACAGGCACCATCGTATGCCAGAACACACAAACATGGTTGTTGCCATCAGCAGCAACGGTGACACCATCAACTCCTGATGTTGCGGAAACCGATTTAAGATTTTCAAAAGTGGCGCCGCCATTAGTGCTACGGCTGTATCTTGCATAAACATTCACTCCCGATGACCAGTGATCCATCCACACCACATGAATTACACCATCAATGCCCACCGATAGTTTTGGACCCCTCTCGCCCATGTTGAATTCAACAGTGCCGGAGGAATTAACCTGAACAGGCGCTGAAAAAGTAGCGCCATTATCGGTTGAACGGATATAGTAAGCGTTTTGATTTTTTGCATAAACAACATGGACCACGCCATTGCTGTCCTTCACAACATCGGGAACAAGGCTTCCCAATGGAGCCGGGATAAGGTTCACCAAACTCTTCGCACCATTGATCTGTGCAAGGGATTGGGAAAAAATAAATACGGATAAAATGATAAGGATTTTAAATTTCATGTTTTTTTAGTCATTTGTCATTAGTCATTTGTCATTAGTCATTTGTCATATTGACAATTGACAATTGACTATTGACTATTGACTATTGACCATTGACTATTGACATTTTTAATCAATCTTTTCCACCATCACTGCTGTGCCATACGCAAGCACTTCGGTAACTCCGTTCATAACTTCATTGGCATCATAGCGCATATTGATGATGGCATTGCAACCAATTTCACTTCCATGTTGGATCATTAGCTGCAAGGCTTCTTCGCGGGTTTTCTCGCACAGTTGTGTATAGATGGCGCTTTTGCCGCCAAACAAAGTCATGAAGCCACCGGCCATGTTGCCTAACAGACTTCTTGATCTTACTGTGATGCCGCGCACCAGTCCGAGTTGTTTTGTGATCCTGAAGCCTTCCAGGACCGAGCTTGTTGTGATGATTACTGAATGATTCATTTTTTATTTTTGATTTAAGATTTATTCGATGTCTTGGAATTTGGAATTTGGATTTTGGATTTTGGATCTTGGATCTTGGATCTTGGATCTTGGATTTTGGATTTTGGATTTTGGATCTTGGATCTTGGAATTTAAAACTTGGATCTTCCTACTGCATGTATCCCTCTTTTTTCCAAACTTCCACTCCGTTTTTCAAAAGCGCCGAGAGTTCTTTTTCATCCACCTCTTCTTCTTTTTTAAAATGGAAACATGTTTTTCCTTTTAAACATTTAACAAGCGTGGGCGCAACTTCAAGCATTTTCGCATTCATGTAGCATGGGAAGAAATAAAACACCACGCTGTCCTTGCGATGTGCGATGGAAGCAAAATACATCCCCGGCACAATCTTTTTGCTCGAACCGTAAGGGACAGGTTTGTTACCAATAAGTTCAAAAGAGTCGCCTGCTGCATTTATATTGACAACCATTGGAGGTGTGCATTTCACCAGGTTTCTTTTGAGTTTTTCAAAAATTATTTTTCGTGTTGTTTCAGTTATTGGCATAAGCTATTTGTGATTTCTGATTTATTAATGACACACAAAATTAAAAATAAAAATAAAGCAGGAGGTAAAAAACAATGATTTTTCGGTTCAAAATGAACCAAATTTTACCGTTCGTTTGACCAAACCGACCGTTTACTTAATTCCTATTGATTTTTGCATTTTATGTTTTTACATTTGGAGAAAATTTGAAAATGCACAATATGTTCTAATTATTAACCCAATCTGTTCTTATGAAATTTTCCGATATTTTTACTGATAAAAATGACTCAGCAGAAGTTAAAAAATTTCTCGGTCAAATCAACAATCACCCTGAATTGTATGCCATTTTAGAGCATTATTATTCCAGGATACTTGATCTGAAACCTCTCCTTAAAAACGTGAAGATTGATCAGGCTCAACTAACGCTCATCATCTTTTCCACATTCACTGAGATCACTTCAAAAATTGCCACTATACACGAAGAAAAAATTGCCAATCTCATATCTGATGTGCTGTGCAGGATAAGACTGATGCACTATAAAGAATTTGCCAATAATTGCTCTGAGTTTGATGAGGGTTTACTGCTTGCCATCAACCATTATTGCATGATCACAAAGACCGGCAAGAATGATTTTCCATCTTTGTTTCGTAGTAAAATTAAAAAGAGAGTTGTTAAAAGAAAAAAGAGGGTGATGAAAAAAGAAACAGTGATTTACAAATCACTTAGTTTTAATGGAAGCAGTGCACAAAAAAAACTAACAGAATCTTTATTAAACCGCTCAGCCTGGTTTTTGAAAGAATTTTCACTCAAAAAATTTCTGAGAAATACGACTCTTAAACCTATACTTTTTTGCCGCATTAACAGTTTAGGACCGCTTGCTCTTTTTCTTCATTTGCTCAATGTAGAAGAGTTGCTTACTGCTGAATCCGGCAACTGTTACATGACTATTGCTGCAAGAAGTATCTGGTGGAGAAACCATCATCCAAATCCGCGATATCTAAGCAAATTGTCAAGCGAAATATTGGGGAAACCTGAGAAATATGCAGCTATCATCAATAGTGTAATGGCAATGATCAGGGACATAGTTAATGAAGGAAATCCCAACCCTACTGCTTATCCACTCGAATAAAACAGGATTTTTAGTCAATGGTCAATAGTCATCTGTCATTGGTCAATTGTCAATATTTTTGTTTTTTTTCTGACAATTTTTAAGTCATTTTAAAAAAAAATAAAAATAAATTTAAAAAAAACCCGGAAAAATGATTTGACTGCAACACCCTTCAACACCGCTGCCATTAAGGGTTTCGTGAAATTCCGAAAAAACAAAAAAGGAACAGTACAGGAACAGTACGGGAACAGTACGGGAACAGTTCTCCACAGAAGTTTTTTCTGAAGTAATTTTACATCATTAATCAATAAAATTTTTCAATTATGAAAGAAACAATCTATGTACAAGTAAAAGGCACCGTGCCTAAAAATTTAAAGTATCTTTATTCTCCTAAGAAAAGGGTGCTTTTTATAAATGCATCACTCACACCGGCGATTGTTGTGGTATTGAAATTCCCCACCAAATGGCTTGAACGCCAGAAAAAGCTTCATGAGATCTATGACGGAATTCATACCGATGAGCATGGCTTTTTTGCAACGGGGCCAACCGATCCTACATTGCCAAATTTCCTCATTATGGTCAATAACTTTGATGATGCTATGAGGGATGTGGCAATTAAAAAACCTAATGCAGTGGACAACAGAAAACCTATTTGGTACACCGCTTATGAGGGGGCACAGGGATTGTGCAACTATGTCCAAAAATTGTGTCGTTTGGACCCGGCAAATGCTGAAACGATGGCCGCTGATGCTCACATGGTGATTAAAGGGAAAGGTCATCATGGCAAACAAAAAATTACCGGTGCTTCTACCAGGACCAGCGAGGTTGATCTAAAAGGCCTGGTTCAGTACAGACGGCAGGCAACGGAATGGGTATTTTGCGGTGATTTGGGCGATCCGGCAAACTGGAACCTTGTTCGTGTACCACCAACGTTGGCTGCTGAGACTACCATTACAGGCCTTATTTCAGGAAAGGAATATTATTTTAAAAGTCGTGTGATATCCAAATACGGACCCGGACAGTGGTCGGATGTGATTACAGTGAGGGTTAAATAGTGTTTTGACGTAAATTCAGAAACCTCATGAAATAGTTTTTCAATTTAGAAATTTCAATAAAACGGGTTGAATTCAACACATCGAAGAGAATCCGTTTTTTTATTTCCGTTCATTAATAGTCTTTCTATTTCAAATTTCATCTTAAATATTTTTGCAAATCATTGACTCGAAAAATAACATTATACATGTCTCTGTTGAATAATTATGTTGCCAAAGGGAAAGAGACCATTCACTTAGTGAGAGGTCTCATTCACTCAGTGAGAGTATTCATTCCTTCAGTGAGAAGTCTCATTCACACAGCGAGAGGTTTCATTCACTCGGCGAGAGGTTTCATTCACTCAGTGAGAGGTTTCATTCACTCAGTGAGAGGTTTCATTCACTCAGCGAGAGGTTTCATTCACTCAGTGAGAGATCTCATTCACTCAGCGAGAGGTTTCATTTACTCAGTGAGAAGTCTCATTCACTTAGTGAAAGGTTTCATTCGCTCAGCGAAAGGTTTCATTTACTCAGCAAGAGGTCTCTATCAATAATTTTACCAGAGGCATTGAATTATTCAACAATCAATTGCAGGGTTCTTAACAAATGAAGTCGAATTTGATGTTTTGGGGAGAGTGTGTTTTAAAAGCTTGTGGAGAGTGGGAAGGATTGTGATTTTGAATTGAAAATTCGGGCAAGGAGGATCACTCTTTTTATATTTTTCTAAAAATTATTTTTAATCCTACACAATAATTTATCTATTTTTGAGTGGTATCCGCAACAATCAGCGTCCTATAAATCAAAAATCTTAAAAATCAAAAATTTGTCCATAAACCCCTTGACTGAAGATAGAGGATATTGATAAAGTTTGGTGAAAATTTATCAATAGCAATTGACTTTGGTCAATTGAAAATATTTGTACCTTTGCTCATCCAATATTGATAAAAACCTTTTAATATGGTACACCTCATTCCTTTTGACATCGAAGAATTCAATAAATTCATTAGATGCACAGACGATCATTTACAAACCATACGGAACCGCACGGAATATCCCCGTGATGCCGAAGGTATTCCTGATTATTCAAGCAATGATAAAAAAGAAGTAAGCGAGCCTGTGTGGCAATTCCTGGGATGGACCAAGGAGGAAATGAAGCAGTGGTCGCAGTTCAGAAAGCACAACGACGAACTTTATACCCGATATAAAGAGGCTAAAGGTAAAGAATGCGATAGCCTTAAGAAGCAACTGGATGAAAACATTGCCGCGTGTGCTGCCTGGGACGAAAAGCAAGGCATATCTGAACGCTTTACTACGTGCGACAAGACTTATGGTGTGGACCGCGAGGTCTTCGGACATCAAACAGACAAGATCATTCATGAAACTCCTTTGCGTACCATACATCTGCTGTATGAGAAACGCCAACCATTAAACGATACTGAAAAAAAGTTTATTGAAAAATACATTGCATTGCATGAAGCAACGCCCGGATATTACAGTGATCTGTGTAAACGGACAAAAGAACTGCATGAGGCGTTACCAGAATTATGGAGCCGTTTTTACGTTGCAAAAGATAAAGCAGATCTTGCTACAAACACCATTTATATTCCCCCTGCACAAATGAAAGGTGAGTTCAGCCCGGTTGTATGTTTTAAAGTGCCTTCTGCTGAAGAACAGCAACAACTTACTGACGATTTTAATAACTACATGAAGGAGTTTGTAGAGGAGCTGAATGATCTGAACTATGAATATAATCGTTTATACTCGGCAAGATATAATGGATATCTTGGTGTGGATGATGAAAAAGAAGAAGAGGAGAGAGAGAAAGAGAGCACTTTCCCGCTTTATGATGAGATCAGTGAAATGGTTCATGATATGAATTCTGACTGGAGCGGCTATTCATTAGATACCACCCAGGTTGATAGCGATCACCAGGAATACCTGGGTTCTTACAGCGATATGCGTAAAGAGTTCGAAGCCGGCTTTGATGCTATGGCTGATGAATTCAATGTGATCAATGATCTTTACGACCATTTTGTGGAATACCTCAATCTGAAGTTCAAAGACGGGAAAGATGAAACAACTGACATTGACAAACCCGACGAAACATTTAATGACGATTTTTCAGAAACTGACGACCTGCGTGAAGAGACCATACATAATTATCTTAGCGGTATGGGAAGCCCTTTCTTTGATGTTGACGACTGGCATATCATCATGGATCATTTCAACGAAAAGCGTGATGAGAAAGGCAAAACTGAAGCGCTTGAAAAAGCCCTGACCCAGCATCCTGATGATGCAACACTGCTGCTGCGAAAAGCACAGGAAGAGATAAACAGGCACGAATACCAGAAAGCGAGCGAACTTGTTAAACGTGCCGAAGCAAAGGGTCAGCCTTATCATCCTAACCTCTATTTTATCAAAGCGGATATATTCAACCAGATGCACGCACCTGAACAGGCAATTCCTTTATACAAAAAGGTGCTTTCGCTGAAAGGTTACGGACTTGAGCCTTTTTATGAAAGGGCGCGTTACTGCCTGCTTGATAACTACGAGAAACAGAATGATTATGATAATTGCATCCCCATCATTAAGGAGTTGATAGAAGCCAACCCTGAAGATGAATCGCTGGTATCGCGACTATGCGATTTTTATATGAAGCTGGGTATGGTCAGAGAAGTTGAAGAAGCCACAAAAGCTGTCCTTGATAAAGATCCTGATAATGCAGAAGGCTTCAGGATGAAGGGGCGTTTGCTGATGGAGAAAAAGGAATATTTTAAAGCCGCACAGGAATTTGAGAAATCGTTCAACCTGGATCCTTCAGAGAATTATACTGATATGTTCGATGCCGGCGAAGCGTTCGCACAATCGAAAAATTACCAGTATGCAGTTCTTTGTTATGAAATATGCGCATTCTATTACCCCCTTAACAAAGATTATCATATTGCTGCTGCCGAATGTTACAACAACCTGAAAATGCCTTACGCCGCCGACTTCCACTATCGCAAAACCCTCGACCTTGACCCCGAAAATACGATGGCTATGCAAAAGCTGAATATGCCGGAAAATTGATAGTCAATAGTCATTGGTCATTAAGTCATTTGCTGCGCGTCATTTATAGTCATTTGTTGTACGTCATTTGCGGAGTCTATTCCGCCAAATGCGGGGCGTCATTTATAGTCATTGAGTCAATAGTCAATAGTCAATAGTCATTGAATCCGCATTATCTGCAACAATTAGCGTTCAATAAATCAAAAATCTTAAATCAAAAATCTCAAATTTTTTTAACCGTATTTATTGTAAATATTAAGTAATAAAATCAAGGTAATTATCCCTGTTGATCACGTGAAATGAAGCATTGCCGTATGCTTCCAGAAAATCCTTTGGTGGCTTTACTTTCGATTTTGTCCATTTTATTTCATACCCTTTTAGTTTGCCGGAACCTTCCTCAACAAGGTCTATTTCTTTCTGATCGTAGGTCCTCCAGAAATAATGGTTTACAGTTTTTCGTGTGTAATGACACTTCTTCAACCGCTCGGAAATGCAGTAGTTTTCCCATAGTTTACCGATATCATCTCTGATATTGGGTGGGTTTAAATTTGCAATTAAAATATTCCTGATGCCGTTGTCCCAAAAGTAATAGCGTGGACTTTTCGTATATTCTTTGCGCAGGTTACGGCTGAAACCCCTCAGAGAAAAGAGCACATAACATTTTTCAAGCAGGTCAAGGTAACGCATCACAGTAAGTTTGTTCACATTCAAATTTGAAGCAAGTTCGGTGAAGGAAATATCATTGCCAACCTGGAAAGCAATTAACCGAAGCAGGTTAAAAACGAAAATAGTGTCCTTCTGATTGTCCAATTCCAGCATGTCTTTCAGCAAATAACCATCACGCAAAGATGTTAGAATTTCCATGCGTTCTTTATTATTGGTGGCTGTGAGTACCTGTGGATAGCTGCCATATATCAGCCGGTTCTCAAGTGAAGTTTTTGCTGTGAAGAAATCCTCGTCCAATTCCAACTGTGCGATGGGATATAAATAAAAGTATTTACTCCTTCCGGTCAACGGTTCGCCGATTTTGTTTTTCAGATCGAAAGATGAAGAGCCTGAAACAAGGATGTGCAGTCCTTTGATGGAATCAACCATTAGTTTTAGGTTAGTACCAATATCAGGAATTTTCTGGGCTTCGTCAATGAAGAGGTATTTGTAACCCTGCACCATTTGTTGCAACAGGCTAAGCCGGCGACTTGAGAGTATTTCAGCCACATCAAGATTTTCGCCTTGTACCATCAGGATCTTTTCACGCTTAAGTTCTTTTCTTATTTCCTCCATCAGGAATGTTTTTCCTGTTCGGCGGGCGCCAAAAATTCCTGTCACTTTATTTGGTTTTGCAACCGAATCAAGTATCTGTTTTTTTATAAATCGGGTTATCATGCTGACTCAATTTTTATAAATTCAGTCAGCAAAGATAGATATTTTTTGTTAAATCAGTCAGGAAAAAACGCTATTATTTTAAGACATTATGTCAATAGTCATTTACTTCGTGTCATTTGTTTCACGTCATTCATTGTCATTGGTCAATAGTCATTGAATTCGCGGTATCCGCAACAATCAGCGTTCAAAAAATCTTAAATCAAAAATCTCAAATCTTTTTAGGTCATTTGTTTTACGTCATTGATAGTCATTAGTCATTGAGCCAATAGTCATTAAAATCCGCATTATCCCAACAATCTGCGTCAAATAAGTCAAAATCTTAAATCTTTATAAGGTCATAAGTCACTCTATAATATTCCCTTCCATATCGCGAATGTCCCAATAAAGGAAAGCATCGCATGATTGAAGGTCATATTGCCTTTCAATGTTTTTCCTGAGTGCTGTGGCTGAAAAGTCTTCAATTACCTTATTGCGTTGGAATAAGTAAATCAGGGTATCGAGAGAACCAACTCCTGCGTATAGAAAAAAATCAATGTACTTTTCTTTTGAATTGATAAATTGCTGAAAATAAATTTCATTTTTGATCAGGTCTTGTATTTTTTGTGATTCAATGCTTATTTTGGAATAAATTTCCTGAACTTTCCTGAACAATTCCAAACCAAAAACTTCACCGGCAGCCATTTCCTTCAATTCGTAGATTAATTCTGAAAGTGGTTTAATGTATGGGAGCATTTTTGAACGTATGTATTTCATATTGGCGGCGCTTAAATCAGAGCAACCTGGAATTTTAAAAAGTGGTAATGAAATAAAATTCTGTTTACTGTTGTCAATTACCGGCTTGTTCTCTTCAATATTTAGGGCATTTCCTTTAGTGAAAACTTCAGGGAAACAATGGAAAAACATTATTTCTTCGCTGTCAACAATTACTTCATGAAGAAACTGGAATAACTCGTTGTTGGTGTAATATTCTTTGTCTTTAGGTAAAATATATGGAAGTATTGTTGCAATTTTCTCATCAAGCAGATCAATCATTTCGTAAATATGGACTCTTTTTAAATGACTTTTGAAGTAACTCAGCAGGTCTTCTTTCATGTCGTTGATAAGTTTCATCCCTAAATGTATAACCTCCAGGTCATCTTTATTTTTATGCTTATGTTTTTTTGCATTTCTGACTCCATTCATAATATCCTCAGCCTTTTCTCTCTCAAGAAAAAATGCCCGGGGCGGTATGTTATTATAGTACAAATTAAATATTGTTTTATCATTCCAAACTTTCTGCATTTGCCAGATATTAATGAAAAGAGAAAGTTCACAGCAATACGAAAACTTTTCTGCAATAAGGCATAGAATGTATAAAACCATTGGTTCCTCTATCTTCTGATCCGGGTTCGAAGGACGGTTGATGTAAACTGCTTGCATTGTTTTAATTTTTAGGTTGTTGAAAAATTAGTCATTGGTCATTAAGTCAATAGTCATTGATTGTCATTGGTCAATAGTTATTAAAATCCGCATTATCTGCAACAATCAGCGTCCTATAAATCTTAAATCAAAAATCTTTTTGGTTCATTGGGTCATTAAAAGGGTTCAATGTTTCCACTTTACACGTATTTATCCAAAATTTGACTGATTTGCGAAATTTGGTAAAAAGGAATACTGATAAGCCGGAATGGTTTTCCTTTTATGGTTTTTAAATCAATTACAGCAAACTTCTCCTGGCAAATTCTTACAGCAATTTTATGTGATGCGGCATCCATAAACAAATGTAGTGACCTCAACCTGCCAGTATCGCCTGACTTCACTTCAACGGGAATGATGATACCATTATAATTAAAAATGAAATCAATTTCAGCCATTGAGTTTTTTTCTTCGCGGGTCCAGAAATGTCTTTTGCTCAATACATCATTATCATAAGCCAATAGTTCCTGCCCTGTAATATGCTCGGCTATGATGCCCTTCCATGCTGTCATTATGCTTGGTGAAGTGAATATCTCATGCTGTACGCCTGCAGCATAGTTTACCAGTCCTGTATCAACCCATTGTAATCTCGGTGATTTACGATAATTAGACAGGATGGGAATGCTGACAGACGAGGCAGGATAGATCAATTCGAGCAGCATAGTCTTTTCAAGTGTGCGAAATGCTTCTCCCATTTCACGCGAGCGATAATCGGAAACGCCGAAATTCGCAAACTTTATCCTTTGCCCGGCAAAAGAAAACCCTGTTTTGAATATATGCCTGATGTAGTGAATCATTGCATTGTTACTTGCATACTTTTCCACATCATCGCTGAAGCCGGCAAGCAGGCTTTGGTACGTCTTTTTCAGCCGGATCAGGTCACCGGTAGCAGCATAAACCGCTACTATTTCGGGCATGCCTCCAATCAGTGCATAACGATGAAACAATGATTTGAGTTTCTCATGTGCAAAGCCAGGAACAGCGCCGCTGGTGATCATTTCGGCAGATACTTGTTCACCCAAGGCTCCTATAAATTCCAGAAATGAGCATGGACGTAAAGCCATATAGTCAACTCTGCCCACAGGAAAAGAAATATTCCGGTTGAGCATGCTTTCAAGCAGGGATCCGGCAGCTATGACAAATAATTCGGGCGCTTCTTCGTAAAAATAGCGCAAGTAACCGATAGCTTCTGGCGAGTTCTGAATTTCATCAATAAATATCAAAGTTTTGCCTTTATTCCTCTCTTTTCCGCTCAAATAAAAAATGGCATCAAGTAGTTCAGGGAAGTTTTTGCCTGAGGAAAAGATTCGTCTTTGTTCTTCTTTTTCCAGATTGAGATGAATAAAAACTGAAAACTCTTTGGCAAATTCTTTGACCAATGTTGTTTTTCCAACCTGTCGTGCCCCCCTTAGCACAAGTGGTTTGCAGGGACTGCTGTCAGCCCAGGTTTTCAAACTGCTAATAATTAACCTATCGAACATGATTTTGTAATAAATCCAAATGCAAAAATACTAATTTATGTATTAAAACCAAGGTAAAAATTGTCTTTTTTTGTAACAGTTCTATGTAGTTTAAAATGTTTATTGTTTAAAGAGTTTGTTGTTGTCGAAAGTCATTGGCCATTTATTGTCATTTTGTTACGCGTCATTCATAGTCATTGGTCATTACGTCAATAGTCAATAAAATCCGCATTATCCGCAACAATCAGCGTCCAATAAATCACAAACAGATCATTAAAAAGAATCCTTGATCTTGCGAACTAATTCAAATGGGTCTATTTTGGATGCATCTAATACCAGATTGTAATTGACCTTGTCTTCGTAATCCACGCTATATTGATTAATAAACCTCTCGCGCATCTTAGCATTCCTGGTCTTTAGTTCTAGCAATATCGTTTCATAATCAGTTGTTGTAAACTCGTCATTTCTTTTGGCTGCCAATACTCGGTGAGCAGTTATTTCATCAGGCACCGTAAGCAAGACATGAAATGCCTCAGGAATAAAATGAAATCCCAGCCTGTAGTCCATTACAAAGCCATCCATTTCATGCCCCATTTTACTGAAATATTCATCCAGTTTTTTATCCACTTCAGGATGTGACAGGCAATACTGCTGAAATTCTATGATGCCAAGTCCGAAGTTTCTTTTTGCATACCCGCGTGTGGTGTTGCCAACAGAATGGAATGGAACCTGAAGTTTTTCTGCAAGCAATTTTCAGACTGTACTTTTACCGGAACCGGCTTTTCCGCTGATAGTGATTTTGTGTTTCATAAGTTTATTGGTTACCATTTATAAAGACCCTGACGATTGATGAATTTCGCGAAATCATAAGACATTTGAGCAATCGCCATTTTTGCTCCTGCTTCAAGTACCTGATCGCTGTAGGTATGCTGCCCGTTGATGTTGCAGTAGAATCTTCCGGAAGGATTTACCATCACATAAGAGCCTTTCATGTCATTGTTTCTTTCCGGAATTATATCGAACAGTTTTTGCAGTGATGCATGCTTTGTCAGAAACAGACTCATTTCATCCTCAGTGATGGAACATTCATTGAAAGCAGTTTCATTTTGCCCAACAACAGGCAGTACCTGGAACACCTTCCATCGTTCGGGTTTTGCCCACAACAGGAAACCGGTAAAGTTTTCATGGAGGTTGAACCGGCTTAGCACAGTGTTTATTTTTAAGCGCAAACCATGCTCTCTGGCAAGCTCAATAATTTGCTTGTAATAATCCTCGCATAGAACAAAACCATTGGACAGGCAGCGCCCTATCTCTAGATTTGTTGAAGTTTTCAGGCTGTCAATGCTGATGCAAAGCCAATCGAGACTTCCATGAAAACTTCGTAATAACGCATCATCAATTCGGGATGAATTGGTGACAAGCATGGTTGTGAAACCAATATTTTTTGAAAACTGGACCAACCGTGGCAGGTGTCTGCACAAGGTAGGCTCACCACCGGCAAAAGATATCTTGCGAAAGCCAATGGTGAACAATTCTCTGATAAGCTTTATCTGTGCCTGTTCGGGCATAGACATAGCAAGTTCAGCATGGTCTTTCTCATAATGAGAAAAACAGTAACGGCAGCGCATGTTGCAGGAGCCGGTTAGGTGGAAGTTGAGAGATGGGATTTGATTTAATTGATTTGCATGATTATCCAGTTCTTCCTGGAAATAATCATAACTTGAATTTTTCATAGTAAATAATTTTTTAAAAGATTGTTTTTAAAAGGCAGTTTCTTATTTACCCTAACCTTATCCCTCTATCAGGTAAAAGTGAAGGGAGTAAGGGGGCGGGAAATAGAAACGAATTACATGTGGAGAATAGCGAACAAATTCGCACATCATCTGCTCCAAATTAATTTTGGATAAGGATCATAGTTACTCAAGGCAAAAGAAATTCTTTTGGAAAGAGTAGAGTCACTCGATTTGGGTTTATGAAATCGAATTATCACAAAGAGGAGTCACTATAGGTGACCATGCATTTAATGCACCAGGGAATGGCTGGTTATCCAAGCTATGGGAATGTTCCATAAAAATGAAACATCGACTAGATCCAAGTTATGTTTATCACTTATGAGTAGGGGTTAATAACTTAAATCGAAAGGTGCAAAATTAATAAGAAAATTTTATTCCAAATACATGTTTTGAAAAAAATATTTAAAAATATCTGAAAAGATAATAACTGAAATACCACTTAGAGCAAAGCTTACCTTACTTTCCTCTTAGCCACTTTTTTTTATCTTTCAATATCTGGGCAAATCATCCATCAACTTCGACTTCTTTATATCTGTAATTATTTCATTAAGCCACTCACATTGTAGTTTTTTGTTCCTGGGATTTGCATGCCACACCAATCCTTCTTTATTTATTTTGCTAAAGATTCTGTTATTATTGATTTTAATGCGATCCAACAATAGGTCTGTTGCTTCTTTTCCTATTTTACAACTCCATGCAACAATCACATCTTGTTTAAAACACAAATTGTCTTTGAGTTCTTTTTTCCTGTTTTTATGAAAAATTGATGTTTCTTCTTTTTCAAAATTCACGGACATTTTCGCCAGTTTCCTGCTATCTGTTTCCCTTACATCAAGAATATTGATGATAGCAGCGAGTGTATATCCTAATTCTTTCATCACTCTCATGATTTGATATTGGGTGTTATCAGGTGTTGCGGCAATTAAATCAATGGAAGTGTCCATTGCAATATTTTTCAATTGTACAGGTTTATAGGTTTTGTCAACCGGACGGGAATTTCCGGGATTAAGCATTATAACCAATAAGGCCTTTAGCTTTTTTTCATAGTAATCCTTTGCGACAATAGTCAATAATGACCGGCATTATGCTTCCCCATATTTGTAAAATCTTCCTTTTATCGTAAACTCTTTCATTAGTTCTTTAGCCGGAATAAAATATCTGTCATTCATTGGTTTTGCTTTCATTTTACTTTTCAGGGAACTAATTTTCCCATCCAGTATTTTCTTTTCATCAGGTGAAAGTAAAATCTTCGCAAAGCCCATGCTGGTAACTGAACTCAACAAAGTAATACCATGAAAAAAGAATGATGGATTATAAATATCATCATCGTTTTTAGTAACCATGTCAGTTAATGTTTTATAAGAACGGATCTTTGCCCTGATTTCGGGGTCTAAAGCAATCTTTACAATTATTTGATAAATATGACCTCCATCAGGTTGCTTTTTTTCCATAGGATATATCACAGCAATGGTCTTTGAAAAACCTAACTCTCTTGCATGTTCACGCGCATGCAAAACTGCAGAAGAGACCCAATCACCCTGATTAGTAAATACCGAATGAAATTTAAAGAAATTTGCTTTGTCAATCACCATTGAAACAAGGAGGTTCCAAATACTGCCATCTTCATCATTGTTGAGGTTGATCTTGTAAAGTTTTTTATTGTCTTTCATATTTTCCAATGATTTTATCCCACTGGTAATTATTGAAACGTCCAAATTTTGCAATATCAATTTTCTTTATCATGGCAATTATTATTTCTTATTTTTTCTTCGTTTAATGCATGGTCGTATTTGATACCATTAATTGCAATACTGTGTAATTTACAAGTTCATTCTTTTACGGTTTTATACCCTATAGCTTTCCGGGGTTCATTTTTCTTTTCAATTATAGACCGCAACGCTTCAAAAACTATCTGAAACTGCTTGTCGTATTTGCCTTCCATTTTATCAAGTCGCATTTTCAGTTCTTTATTATCATCAATCAATTCGCGCATTTTCACGAATGCCCGCATAATTGCAATGTTTATTTTCACGGATCTTTCACTTCGTAAGACACTGCTGAGCATTGCTACTCCCTGTTCGGTAAATGCCATTGGCAAATAACGGGAACCACCCCAACTTGAGGTGCCAAATTGACGCCTCAAGTTTTGAAGTTCATTTTGGCTTAAAACAAACATAAAATCTTCAGGAAACCTTTCTATATTACGCCTTACAGCACGCTTTAACTATTTTGTCTCAACTTCGTACAGTGATGCCAAATGAAAATCGAGCATCGCTTTCACGTCCCTGATAAAAAAGATTTGAGAGATGATTTCTTTTTTAGTTACAAGTTCATTCATAGTTTCTCATTTTATCTTATCACATTTTATGATAGTTGTTTTTTTCTAAGACACAATGTGTGACATTAGAAAAGTGGTTGTCACAAATTGTGATAAGCTTTGTTTCTCTTTGAAGTCATAAATTGTGACCTCAAGTCAATTTTACGACAAATTATTCCTTCTCTATATCCTTCCTCCGATCACTTCTTCTCACGGACTCTTGGAATTTGGAATTTGAGACTTGAGACTTGAGACTTGAGACTTTGGTCTTTTATTCCTCTTCATCCCTATCCCCAACTCCGTGCAAAACCGTGCCTTTGTTGTTGAGCATTGCATATACTTCGGCTATAGTTGCAGGTGCAGTAAAATGATGTTTCACTCCTAACTGCTGCCCCAGTATATTTGCATCAAGGGCACTCAGCCGTTTGAACTCTTTGCGGGCAAGAAGCCTTCCGGGACGAAGCAGAGCCTTATCCAATTCTTTCAGTTTTACGTTGAATGTGCAAATTATCTGCAGATCGAGCATGTCGTTCAACAATCCATCGGTCATATTCAAAAGGTTTGAAACCCCCTGAATGCGAACATCACCCTGACGTGCTGCAAGCAGAGGTTCGGCGTCTTCAATAAGCAGAGCGCAAAAATATCCCTCATCGGAAAAGTTGGAAATTTCAGAGGAAAGAAATGTCATAAAGCCAGGTTCTATAAGGTAGTCAACCATGTTTGGCGGCATATAAATAACCACTTTACCATTGCTTGTCATGGTGCGCAACAGGTGGCGAATATAATAGGTTTTGCCTGTTCCCGGTTCACCATGAAAAAGAATCAGTCCTTTAGTTTCTGACTTAAAACGCCCCATTAACTCGTTATGAAACTTTTCAAACCCATAGCCATAATTTGTATCCAGACTTTTTATTTCGAAATCATCATTGATGGCATGTGAACGCAGACAGTAGCCATTGCCACCAGATTCAACCATGTATATTGAGGGTTTCTCCGGGACTTTCTCTAAAGTACATTTATCAATATACTCCTGTAGTTCTTCTTCAAAATCCTTATTCCTTTTACCGGAGGCGTCTGCCGGTCGTAGTAATGCTATCTGACTTGTGTAAACATTATCATCATTGAATTTGTGGTAACTCTTAATAAAAGAAGGCACATCATATTCATACTCATCACGTGCTTGAATTTGAATTGCATTCAGCAGATAACCCTTGTCAGGGAATGACAATGTGTAGCGTATTAGACGGTCTTCACGATCCTCGCTATAATTCAAAATATTTGTGTGAAGGCATTGTGCATCCATGTTCTCCTTCAATTCTTCAAGCAGCGCTATTGCTTCAATATCCGTACCTACATAGGTGTAGGATGAAGGCATGTCGTTGTTGATAATGATATAATAGCGCAGCGAATTAAAATCCTGGGAACTTCCCTCTGCCAACCACTTAGCCTGCTCATAACTCAATTGAGGGTATGAAGCATTTCCTACAGTTTCCTCTGAATGAACAGTGTTATCATTTGCATTATCCAAATTATTTTCCATGTTTGATAGTTTTTCTGACGTTTCAGCTTTGTTTATTAAACTCTTCTTCGGCTCTTCACCGAAATAACAAATTTCCCTCACATAAAAGTTTACAGGAAGATTTTTGTAATATTCAACTTTTTCAATCCAGTTACCGTGGTTATCCCTTTCACAACTGAATTCGTAAATTTCGGAATCCTTTTTCGGTACAAAATAATTTTGTTTTACTAATTCCCCATTTCCGTCATATTCCCTGGGGAAATAAGATGTTTCCCATTTCCCATCATAATTCATCCTTTTCAATTCGGTGGCATTATTGTGACTATCATATTTCCAGATGTCCCACGACCAAACTTTCCCGTCTGCATTAATACCTTTTGATTCTGTTTTGTTGCCACGTTCATCATAGCCGTATGTGTTTAACCTGTTCATTTTTTCATTGGGATAACTATGTTTTATTGAAATCAACAGGTTTTTCTCATTGTATTCATGCACCTCTTTCCACATCCATGTGCCGTCAGCTTTAACAACATTGGTTTCCAGTTGCAAGCCTATATCATTAAATGTATGATGGGCAATAAAATTTATCTCACCTGATTTTTCATAGTATATCTCTTTTGAAGTTTTTCCAAATTCATTGTAGAAGAGATGATACTTTACAGAATTATTTTCTATCCTTTGTTCCTCAATTTTGGCACCCTTTTCATTAAAACGCAAAAGGTAATTAAATAAACGGTGGTCGTTTTCCACCGGCTTTCCCGGTGTAATTTCACCCTTTTTATTTTTTGCTTTATAGAGGCTCTGCTTTAACTCCCTTATGGGACCATTTAATTCTTCTCCTTCATGATCTTTTGGCCGCAATATATTGTTTTCAATTTGGCCGGACTTATTTTGCCTGGGGGATTCTTTTTTCATCTTTAAGGTTAAGTTGTGTTGAATACAATGATTTCTTGGGTTTGTAACAAAAATTAATCCAACTAAGAATAGGCTAAATTAAATAATTTTCAGATTCCAGGCTTACTTTCTTAGAAATAATTGTCAACAATCATTTCTTTATTGCTTACAGCAAAAAGTGAAAGTGAGAAAAAATAGTACGAAAATTGAATTAGGAAACAAAGTAATCAAAAAGCAATTGAAACAATTCTGCAATTAAAATTGAAGGTCATTGCCGCGTTTATCCCGCCACATGCACACCCTCATTGATGGTCATTGATGGAATGGGATCAGAAAGTAATGAAGATAAAATATGATAGAGGTGAATAGGGAAGTTCATTAATATTAATCAATCTTCCCTCGATCCATCATCAGCCATTCTCACCATTTTTGGTGTGAATTTGGCAATGATATCAACCAATCCCGACTGTGCTGACATTACAGCCTCTATATTTTTATATGCCATCGGCACTTCATCAATACCTGAACCTATCAATGTAACTCCATGTTCTTTAAGTATGGCTCTCATATCGTTTTTTGTAAAAGTTTTTATTGCCTGTGTTCTGCTCATCTGCCTTCCTGCTCCGTGTGAAGCTGAATTGATGGATGATGGTTCTCCTTTACCTTTTACAAGAAATCCGGGAGCGGTCATTGAACCGGGAATGATGCCGAATGTACCTTTGGATGCAGGAGTCGCACCTTTCCTGTGCACAATTACTTCCTGATCGTTGTATTTTTCTTTCCAGGCAAAATTGTGGTGATTTTCCACTTTTGCAAGAACTGTACCTCCAATAGCCTTTGTAATTCTGCTGTGAATGATTTCATGACAAGCCGAGGCATAATCTCCCGCAAGATTCATTGCCAGCCAATATTCCAGCCCCTCACTTGTATCGAGGCTGAGATAAGCCAGATTTTTTGCTGATTGTGGCAAAGCACAAAGTTCTTTTGCAAGCCTGGTGTAGTGGTTTGCAAGCATTGCACCAAAGCCTCTGGAACCGGAATGCGAAAGCAAAGCCAGATATTTCCCTTTAGGAACTTTAAGAACTTCGTCCTCTACATTCATTTCAATAATTCCCCATTCAACAAAATGGTTTCCTCCTCCGGAAGTTCCCAATTGTGAAGCAGCCTTATCAAATAAATTTTTAACCAGTGGAAATGATCTGAATTCTTCTCTTTCAAGAATGGCATGATCCGCTTTATCTTTACCATGCCAGCCTGCTCCTGCTCCAAATTTTGTATAAGCTATCAGCTCTCTTTTGAACTTACTTTGATTGTCGAAATAAAAATTTTCAGGAATATCGTATATACTCAGACACATTCTGCAGCCTATATCAACACCCACACCATAAGGAATAACAGCATTGTTCGCAGCAAGTACTCCGCCTATCGGCAATCCATATCCCTGATGTGCATCGGCCATTAAAGCTCCTGCAACTGTCACAGGAAGGCTCATGGCAGTATTCATCTGAATGATTGCTCCCTCTTCGATGTTTTCTTTACCGAAAATTGAATAGGGGATAGGGTTGTCTTTAAGCGCCAGCTCTTCTGCACTGGATTTTGCTTCATTATATTCAATAAGAGCAGTAGCGATCGGAGAAAATGTTTCACTGTCTGCAAAAATCAGTGGTTCTTTCAGAACCTCTGTAAGCAACGACAGCACATCTTCATTGTCGTAATCCCCGAATTTTTCATCAATCATTTGCAAAGCGATCCCTATAACTTTTAACTCAGGATAGCCAATCGCCAACAAGTCTTCACCGCTTATTTTATTCTTCTTCATGTTTGTAAAATTAATCATTTGTGAGAAATGTCATCAGTCATTAGTCAATAGTCATTAGTCACTAGTTACAAGATCCAGAATCCAAATTCCAGGGAAGCGAGAGAGCTTGGAATTTGGAGCTTGGAACTTTTATTGTTTTTTCACAGGAACAAAAATTTGTTTTAACTGATCCACCAGAAGGCTGTTTCCTGAAAGAGAGATGTTGTTGATCTTCTCGGCAATTTTTTCAACATACTCCATTTCTTTTAACTTGAAAAGCATTGAATTTTCTTCCATCAGTTTGGCAGTGTTTAGCAAACTTCTGGTTGAGGCTGTTTCTTCCCTTCTCATGATAATGTTGGCTTGTGCTTTCTTTTCGGCTACGAGCACCTGATTCATGATATCTTTCACATCGCCCGGTAAAATAATATCCCTGATACCCGAGCCAATTATTGAAACTCCCAGCCCTTTGGCTTTTTCATTCAGTGAACCTACAACATATTGCGAGATGTTCTCTTTCTTTTCAAGCAATTCATCCAGCGTGTAACCACCGATAAATTCCCTAAGCGCTAACTGATTCAAAACATAAAGTTGTTTTTCGAATTCCTTGTTGTTCACGAGCGCTTTTGTTACGTCAACCACTTTGTATTGAACAAAAAAATTGATCCTCAATGCTGCCTTATCCTTCGTAAGAATTTCCTGTCCTGAAATCTCCATCTGGATGGCTCTCATATCTACTTTTGCAACGTTGATTGTGGTCATGTTTTTCCAGAAAAGATAAGCTCCCGGTTCAAGAGTTTTTTCGTATTTTCCATCAATGAACATTACACATTTTTCATAAGAATCAACATTGACCACCCTGATGTAAGGAATTACTTCCTTTCTTGACAGAATGGATTTTTCAATGTTCTTGTCAATTTCAATATTGTTCAGGTCAATAATATTGAATTTGTAATTGACAAGTCCTTTCCAGAAAACATATCTTCCCGGCGTCAAAACGCCAGCGAAAAGTTCATTCTCATATTGCAGAGCGATTTCGTTATCCCTGATTTCTATGAAAATTGTGGCATCCATGAATTCTTTATCATTAAGCAAAATGTTGAGGTTGCATGGTGCAATGAATTGTTTTGCCATGCTGAAAATACTGATGCTTTCAGATAGTCCAAGCCAGTAAACCCCCGGTTGAAGAATTCTATTGTAATTGTTTTTCTTGAAAACCAAGCCTACATTGTAGGCATCTATTCTTACTCTTTTCATAATTTTATTTTTAGGTTGTTTTTACGCTGATCCGCACTGCTTATGTTGATCAATTTTTTTCATTTTATTTTTTTGTTACCCGCATAAATTCACATCTTTTTTCTTATGCTTTTCTATGCTGATTGTTCGGTTTCATTAATAAAGAAAGAAATAATAAGCTCATCCTTCCTGTGGCGGAAGCCTGCTTAAGACGGGAATATTGCACAAACTTTTTATGATTTTTCATTGTTACTTTTACATCATTTGATAAACGAAATGTTGTAAAAGGAAATTGCTGACCATCTGCAATTTTGCAATTTTCCTGCCGGTATCTGCATGCTCTCAAGCCATGGCCTGATCGTGGATTGAACCACAGAGCAACATTATTCCTTTCTTTTCCGGTTGCCTTTTCAGAAGTGGCATTCTTCATCATTGGATTAACAGTCCAATACTCTACCAATTGAGTTATCCCGATTTTTGATTGGGAGCAGGATTCGAACCTGCGCAGTGTTGTTACTCTATCCGCCTGAGTTATCCGCTTTCACGGAGTGGGAGTCGAACCCACGACACACAACAAAACTGATATGCGATAAATCTACGGGCAGCATATCATAAACCAACGGTTAACGATACTATGGAGCCTGAAGAAACTCTCATCAGAGGCCTTTCAAATTATTTCATATCCTTCCGGTAAAGGAAGATCTTTATCCTGTTTAGGAAAATATTTTTAGTCAAAGAACGATTCATCATTTTGATGATGCAAAATAAATACTGTACTGCGCAACCGAATTGCGCAATGAAAAATATTTTTACTTTTGCAGAATATTTCATGCTAAACTATTGGTTTTAGTAAAATTAAAATTTCATGTTTTTTGTCAAATACCTTCAATTGCGCAAGTAGATTGCGTAGATTTAGAAAACCGGCAAATAAAAACAGGTGTTTTTTTACTCATTGAAACCGGTTTCAGGAAATTTTTAAAATAATTGCAATGCTTTTTACGCTCTTTTTTGAATCTTCATACTAAACATTAAAGCCATGTCAATAAACAAACTTGCACTGATACGCTACAAAACAATAGATAACTGTTTGCAAAACCGTTTCCGCAAATGGACCCTTGATGATCTTGTCGAAGCTTGTTCGGATGCGTTGTACGAATATGAAGGAATCACACAGGGTGTGAGCAAACGCGCAATACAACTTGATTTGCAAAATATGCGCAGTGAGAAACTGGGCTATAATGCACCGATTATTGTAACAGATAAAAAATTCTACACTTATGCCGAGAAAGGTTTCAGCATTAGCAATGTCCCGCTGACAAAACAGGATCTGGGCACACTCAATGAAGTGGTGGCTGTGCTGAAGCAATTCAAGGGTTTTGGATACTTTCAGGAGTTGACAGTAATGGTAAGTAAACTTGAAGATAAATTATTCAGTCAGCAGCACAAAGGAAAGGCTTATATCAATTTCGAGAAAAACGATTTGCTGAAAGGCCTTGAATTTATTGACCCAATTCACAAAGCTATCGTTTCAAACAAAGCCATCGAAATTAACTACAAATCATTCAAAGCAAGAGAAGCGAATAAGTTTGTCTTTAGCCCTTACCTGCTGAAAGAATACAGAAACCGCTGGTTTATTTTAGGTGCAAAATCTAACAAAAGCATACTCACACTTGCTCTTGACAGAATAATTGACATCACTGAAGCAAAGGAAAAATATTTAAAAAACACCACCATCAATATTGACACTTATTATGACGATGTAATAGGCGTCACAAAAGGGCTCACTCAACGCGATTATAACATTGTTCTGTGGGTTGACAAAGTGAACGCACCTTACATTTGTACAAAACCCCTGCATTCTACACAAAAAATTGTCAAAGAGTATGAAAATGGAATGATATTTTCCATAAAGGTAATATGGAATTTTGAACTGGAAAGGGAGATACTTGGCTTTGGTGAATCTATGCAGGTATTGGCTCCACGGCGGTTAAAGAACAAAATTGCAGAGAAACTAAAATTAGCCTCGGCGCGGTATGCAAAGCCATTTGATTTGGAATATGATCTTGCGGGAGGAAAAAAATAATTGTGAATATTTAGCCGCCGGATGAACATTGGTAAAACTGCAGGCGCTTTAGTTGATCTTTATTCCCAACATACTTTCACATGTATTTCACAATAACCTTCCTTTTAGAATAATCCTTTTCACTAATCATTATTCAAGAGTTCCTTTAATATTCCATAATTCAAATTCTATACAATATTGTTTTTGTAGTTGGTGCCTATTTCAATTGTATGCACTTCTATTTTGATAAGTTTATAGAGTGTTGTTAATATTTCTCGATTACTCCGGTAATATAGGTTTGTAAATCAAAAGTCATCCTAAAAAATGCTTTAAATCACAAAAAGTCGTTCAATAAAATGTTAAGTTGACCGTAAAGTTGTTCATTTTAATGTATATTTGCAACTTCTTATTAAGTAAAAGTCATGGAAAGAGCCGAAATAGAGATATTAAAACGATGGAAAAGATCCAAAACCAGAAAGCCCTTACTTTTAAGAGGTGCTCGTCAGGTCGGCAAAACCTGGCTGATGAAAGAATTTGGAAAGCGGGAATACGAACAGTGTATTTATGTCAATTTTGAGAGCAGCAAACATCTTCAAAATATTTTTAAGGAGGATTTCAATATTGACAGGATAGTTGAAGCCTTGCAAATTGAAACAGGCGTATTATTCAATGAAAACAACACCTTGATCATTCTTGATGAAATTCAGGAAGCAGAAGGAGCGCTCACATCGCTAAAATATTTTCATGAAAACACTCCCGGATATCATGTACTTGCTGCCGGCTCTTTACTGGGTGTCGCTTTGCACAGGCATACCTCTTTCCCGGTTGGTAAAGTGGAATTTCTGGATCTGCATCCATTGCGACTTACTGAATTTATGACGGCTCTTGGGCAAAAAAATCTGGTGTCGCTTCTTGAGGACAAAAAATGGGATTTAATAAAAACCTTTAAACAAAAATATATTCAACTTTTGCGTCAATATTATTTTATCGGCGGTATGCCAGAAGTTGTAAATGCCTTTCGTGAGCGTAATGATTATGCAGAAGTCCGTGAGATACAAAAACAAATTTTGGAGGCTTACGAACTGGATTTTTCAAAACATGCGCCTCATGAAATTGTTCCTAAGGTAAGAATGTTATGGAACTCCGTCCTTGCACAATTGGCAAAAGAAAATCGTAAGTTTATTTATGGTGTCATTAAAGAAGGCACCAGGGCAAAAGATTATGAAATAGCAATGGCTTGGTTGATTGACGGTGGTCTTATACATAAAGTCAGCCGTGTGTCTAACAGTGCCATTCCGCTTAAAGCATATTTGGATTTTTCTTCTTTCAAATTATTTTTTGTTGATATTGGACTACTTTCAGCAATGGGAAACATTGATGTCAAAACATTACTGGAAGGTAATGCCATTTTTAAAGAGTTTAAGGGAGCCCTCACTGAACAATATGTTTTGCAGCAATTGGTTTCTGAAAAAGAATTTAATGTTTATTATTGGTCAGCAGAAAAATCAACTGCTGAAATTGATTTTATCATACAGCATAATGGAAAGGTTATCCCGGTAGAAGTGAAAGCTGAAGAAAATTTGCAGGCTAAAAGTTTAAAGGTATTCTGCCAGAAGTATAACCCGGTCATAGCTGTCAGGAGTTCAATGTCTGATTACAAGAAAGAGGACTGGCTGATAAATTTGCCGCTGTATGCAATTTCTGAAATTGGGAATTTTTAATTAAGTCGTGGCGGAACTGGTCAACGTACCTGAAGATGATTCGAAGCGCACTCCGCCGCAATTTAATAATGGGATGTATAATCACCACTTAAATCCCGCTTATTAAGTGAATTATTGACTTTGCAAGATGTAAAAGCCGCTTTACTAGTTGTAAAGTTGTCCCTACTATGAGTTTTAGTCACTGTATTATGTATTCGGGACGACTTTACACGATGAAAAGTGTCTGTAATATGAGTTATAGTCACTGTAACATGTATTCGGGACGACTTTACATGATGAAAAGTGTCTGTAATTTGAGTTAGAGTCACTATAACATGTATTCCGTTCAACCGAGCATAAGTAATTGCAAGAATTCAATTTTGCAAGGAGAAATAACAATTTTAGGAATGTTAGCTAACGAATTATACTAAACAAGATTGTAAAATAAAACACCTTGAATAGTCGAAAACTGACTTGGGTTTTGGAATTTGAAATTTGGGCCTTGGGTCTTTAAGTCTTTTTCTAATACAACCTCTCCCCAATAGCCGCCTTCAATTTATACACATTAATAATGTAGCCAATCTTTGATTTCAGCAGAAGCAGCTTGCTTTCCGAAACGGTGGTTGCTGCATCAAGAAGATCAAGGTTGGTTATGTTTCCTGCAGTGTAATTGGTCTGTGCCAGAGAAAATGCTTCCTGTGCTTGTGTTAGCTGCAGTTCATTATGCTCAACCTTTTTTATGGACGATGTCAGGTTGTCTTCATTTTCGGTGACCTCGCTGGAAATGGTTCTTTTTTCAAGCTCAGTTTCCAGGGACGTTGTCTCCATACCTGACTTTACCTGCAGCAATGCAAATTTCGTTCTGGTACCATCGAAGAGGGTATATTTAAAACCTACGCCTGCAACAAAGTTTGGCTTTATTGCATTCAGATCGGGGAAATAACCGTTTTTCCCGCCACCGGTAATAAACAGGTTAAATGCAGGATTATTCTGAGCTTTTACCAGATTGTATTTCATGCCTGCCAAAGTTGTTTTCTCATTCAGGATAATCGTTTCATCACGGTGTTTGTAGGCATAAGGAATAAGTGAATCAGATGGATGATCCGGCAATTTTATTTCAAGGTCCTTTTTTACATTGAAACGCTTTGCTGAGGCCTGTCCCATGAGCGAATTCAGTTCGGTAAGCTGGTTATCGAGGGTTGTTTGCAGGTCAATACCATCACTTTCAACTTTCGAGATTTTTACTTTGGTGCTGAGAATTTCATATTGTGTTGCCGAGCCCGATTCTTTCTTTTTTTGAATAAAATCGAGGTGCCCGTTCAGTGTTAATAGTTGTTCTTTATTGATCAAAATTGCTTCCTGCAAATAAACTACTGCGTAATACAGGGAGGTAACAGTTGATGCGAGTTTCTGCTTTACCTGTTCGATGGAAAGTTCATTGAGATTTTTGACTTCACTGGCATATTGAACGTTTTTAGCAGTTTTACCAAAATCATAGAGACTTTGCACAAAGTTGAGAGATGCGGAATAATTATTGACAGGGTAGAGTTCGAATGAACCAAGCATCGGAATGGATAATTTTTCAGCAGGGCCAAGACGGGTGTATGAGGCTTCGGCATCAACATTGGGATAATATCCCGATTTAGCCAAACCGATGGCAGCATCAGCATAATTGATAGCTTCGGTCATCTCCTTTACTGAAGGATGGTTTTGCACAACGATGCTGATTATTTTTGAAAGTGTCAGGGAATCTCCAGCGATCTTACTGCCTGCAGTGTCAGTGCGTATTTGTCCGTGAACGGAAAAACAGCACACCACACTAATGATAATAACAAATTTGAATAAAAGACCGTTTCTTTGTTTTTTCATATTTTTCACTTTTTTGATCCTAATCCTGCGGGATTTTTTTTCTTTGCCACTAATAATAATATTGGAATAGCACCTACGAGCGTAATCATGGCTGCTATCAGAAAATCATCATCAATACCCTCAATGTATGCCTGCTTATTTGCATTTGCAACTACGATGTATTGCGATTGTTTCATTGCATCAGACAATGAACTTCCGGAATTATGCTCCAATTGATAAGTAAGGTTGTGGGTGGTATTCATAAATACTTGTGATTTTGGCTGAATAGCCTGCCCGTATGTTTGAGAATGAAAATTCACTCTTGATGATAAAACCGTAGCCAAAATGGCGACTCCCAAACTACCGCCCAATTGCCTGATGGTATTGCTGATTCCTGACGCCTGTGCCATTTTTTCCCTTGGAATTTGCACCAGAGCGATGGTTTGTAATGGCGTAAAAAGTAATCCCATTGAAAACCCCCTGATATACAGTGACAGCATGATGTAATGGTTTTCTGTAAGGAACGACAGGGATGAGTTCAGGAAAAAGCTAATGGCAAGTAGGAGTACACCAACCATGATCGGTATTTTTGCATTTATTCTGTCAGCGATTTTCCCTGAGATTGGAGACATTATTCCCTGAATAATTCCAACCGGCAGAAAAACAGAGCCTGCCTGCACGGCAGTATAACTAAGAGAATTCTGAAGATAAATTGGTAAAAGAAATGTGCTGCCAAACATCCCCATTCCAAAGATAAGTATTACCAGTGTGCTGATCCCGAAATTGCGGTTATTCAATAGTCGCAAATCTATCAATGGTTCTTTAACAGTGTATTCAGCAGTAATAAATACCGCAAGTGAGATGATGGCAATAGCGAAACAGATAAGAATATACGGCGCCGACCAACCCGCAGAATTGGTTGCTGCGTTTCCTTCTGATAGTGCGTATAATGTCAGGGGTAAGAAAGTAACGATTGAAATAAATCCGATATAATCGAATTTCCTTATTTTAGGATTTTTATATTCTTGTTGTATTATAACTGTAGCAAGTAAACCAATGATTCCAACAGGAATATTGACATCGAATATAAGCTGCCAGTTGAAATTATCAACAAGGTAGCCGCCAATTATTGGCCCAAATGAAACAGAAGCTGCAGCTGCAATGCCCCAGAATCCCAGCGCCACTCCTCTTTGTTTTGGAGGAAACTCACGTGAAATGATAGCCATTCCCAAAGGTTGTATCACACCGGCGCCAAGTCCCTGCAAAACCCTTGATAAAATAAGCATGTTTTCATCGCTTGAAGCGCCGCAAAAAAATGAACCAAGTGTAAAAAAGAACAAGCCAAGAAAATACATGCGTTTGTATCCAAACTTATCGGCAAGCCAGCCTGAAGTAGGCAACATTACTGCCATTGCCAACATATAAGCTGTGATGACCCATTCAGCTTTGTCAATGCCAATACCAAACGACGCCATGATCTTTGGCAACCCCACATTCACAATGGTGGCATCAAGCACAGCCATGAATGTTCCTATCATGACGGTTGCCAGTAACCACCACTTATAACTATCACTTTGAGGATGCCAGGCGGAATCCCTGCTTCTGACGAGTCGGCGGATACGATGCGAAGGTGAAATTCTTCTTTTCCGCATTTTAATCTTTGATGATTTTTACGACAACTGACATACCGGCCAAAAACCTGAAAGAAGAAATTTTTGTTCCGTCTTCTGTTCCGTCAATTGAAATTTTCAGTGGTACACGCTGTGTCACTTTCGTGAAATTACCTGATGCATTATTTGGTGGTATTAATGAAAACTGTGATGCAGTGTTTGATCCTATGCTGATTATTTTCCCGGTGAAAGTAGTACCTGCAAAAGCGTCAACAGTGAATTTTGCATTTTGACCTAAATGAAGTTTTGAAATTTTGGTTTCTTCAAGATAGATCAGCACCCAAAATTTCTGATTATTTGTAATGGTGAAAATTGACTGACCCGCAGTAGTTATATCTCCCGGCAGCAACCACCTTTTTGCAATGATGCCGTCCATTGGAGCATATAATTTGGTGTTTTTAATTTGTGTTTCTATCAGTGCAACCTGCGATTCAGCACTTTTTATGGCAGCAGCGGCGCTTTCAATTTTAGCTTTTGATACGTCGAGGGCTACCTTGGCAGCATCATACAAAGCTTGTGCTGATTCAAGTGCTTTCTTGGAATGATCATAAGTTTCTTTGCTGATCACATTACCTGTATATTGTATCTTCGCTCTGTCAAAATCTTCCTGTGCTTTGTCAAGACTAACTTTCAACACCTTTACACTTTCGCCGTCATATTTGTAAGATGCTTCCGATTGTGCTTTAGTGGAAATTGACTGATCTTTCAGTGCTATCGCCTGGTTTTCCTGTGCTATCAGATCTGTGCTGTCGAGTACGGCGATCAGTTCACCTTTCTTAACTGAATCACCTTCATCAGCATATTCTGTGGCTATTCGTCCGAGAATTTTTGAGCTGACTGAAACATTGTCTGACTGAATATAGGCATCATCAGTTGAAATATATTTCAGGTAGTTTCTATACCACATCCATCCCAGGGTAAATACGATGAGAACTATTATAACAAGCGGTATGTATCTCGTCATTCTCTTTCTTTTTTTACCGGCAGGCGCTGACTGATTCTCCATAGATTTTGATTGATTCTCCATAATTAATTCGATTCTAAAAGTTAGTATTTTTAAAATTCTATTGATTTTTGCTCTTTGAAATTTTGGTTAAGATCGCTTTGATATTATGCAGTGATGCAACAAATTTTTCCAGTTCTTTTTCTGAAAGTGTCAGCAGTTTTTCATTGATCTGATCACGATAGATTTTTTTATTTTTTTCAACAAAAGCAGACCCTTTTTTAGTCAGTTTTATTTTTACAATTCGCCTGTCCTGCTTATCAGCAAGCCTTTCTGTCAAACCTTCCTCGATCAGTTTATCTATAAGCGTTGTAACATTTGGTTTTGAAATAGAAAGTCTTTCCCCGATTTCCGACATTGACAATTCACCTTCACCTGAAAGCTGTAGCAGCACGTAGTAAGCTCCCGGAGTAATGTTCGAACTCGGGAAGAATGGTCTGCCAAATGCTTTATGGAACAATGGTTTTGATGAAATTATATCATCCGTTATCATTGATAATTTTGCTATTTCCATAAATGGTTACTTTTAATAATGGTTACAAAAGTATAACTATTATGATTCATAACAGTGATAAAAATTATTCATTAACAAAAATTAGTAATTTTTTTTCTGAAATATAAGCTGATAGGGTATAACTTTGCTAATAGATTTATCCATTATTTGAACGGTCTGATCATTTTGTCATGGATACATCCGTTTGTCGTTTTGTCCGAAAATTTCAAGTGACAAATAAATTCTGATTCACACAATTGAAAACCCTGTATCCGGATTTTATTTGTTTCATGGTTTATTAGCTTCGCTACTTCATTGAGTTATCAGCGTGGATAACTGAAGTCATTAACCAGAAATCAACAAACCAATAATGAAAAAACGCAGAATTTTATGCCGTTTGAGGTATAACTCAGTTAATAAAAAATAAAGGAACAATTATTGTAAATTAAGTATGCACAAAAAATTCAACCTTGAATTAATTTTAAAGAATTATGATTTTTGATGATTACAACCCTATAGAGAACAAACACTTCCAGATTATTGATAATGATGGAAAAGTTTTACATCCCGAATTAATGCCCGAAATTGACAACGATACAATTTTAAAGGCATACAAATCCATGCTTTTTGCCAGAACTGCTGACATTATGGCAGTATCTTTTCAGCGGCAGGGAAGAATGTTTACTTATCCTCCAAATTATGGACAGGAAGCCATTGGAGTTGCTGCCGGAATGGTGATGCGCGAAAATGATTGGCTGATCCCTGCATTCCGTGAAATGTCAGCCTGGCTGGCAAAGGGAGCGACCCTCAGAGAAATGTTTTTATATTTCATGGGATTTGAGGAAGGAACTGTTTTTAAAGATGCTAAAAATATGCTTCCAATGGCAGTTCCTATTGCCTCGCAATTGTTGCATGCAGTTGGCATTGGCTATTCCATTAAATACAAAAAGAAAGATGAAGTGGTCTTCACTTTTGTGGGTGATGGAGGCACTTCAACTGGAGAATTTAATGAGGCTTTGAATTTTGCCGCAGTGTGGAAAGTCCCGGTAATTTTTGTTGTTCAGAACAACCAGTTTGCTATTTCTGTTCCTGTGAAAAAACAAAGCAGTGCAATGAATCTTGCTGTAAAGTCGGTTGCTTTTGGAATGCCAGGTATCAAGGTTGATGGCAATGATGTGTTTGCCATGTATGCCGCTTTAAAAGAAGCGCTGGAATATGCAAAATCAGGAAAAGGCCCTGTGTTGATTGAAGGACTTACATACAGACTAGGAGCACACACTACATCGGATGACCCCACAAAATACCGCAGCAAAGAAGAAGAAGAATATTGGGCAAAGGCTGATCCTTTGAAAAGATTAAGGCAGTTTTTGCAGGATAAAGATCTGCTGAAAGAAAACGAAGATGAACTTGTAGCCCAGTATAAAAAGGACATAGAAGCAGAGTTTGAAAAGGCAGAACAACATGCACCATACGAACTTGAGGATGTGTTTAAATATACGTTTGTTGATATGCCTGATGAATTGAAAAGACAAAAGAAAGAATATGAAAATTTTCTGCAATGGAAGGAGGTAGCAAAATGAGTGTAATGACTATGGTAAATGCGATTAACAACGCACTTGATATAAAGCTTGGTGATGATGAAAATGTAGTGGTCTATGGAGAAGATGTAGGAGTCGAAGGCGGTGTTTTCCGTGTAACTGAAGGACTACAGAAGAAATATGGTGAGCTGCGTGTGTTTGATTCGCCTCTTGCAGAAGCTGCCATTGCCGGAACTGCTGTGGGTATGGCTGTTTCAGGGCTTCGTCCTGTGATTGAAATGCAGTTTGACGGATTCTCTTATCCTGCGTTAAACCAAATAATCTCTCATGCTGCACGTATGCACAACCGTTCGAGGGGACGTTATAAAACTCCGATTGTAATAAGGATACCTTATGGCGGAGGCATCAATGCGCTGGAACATCATTCCGACAGCCCTGAAGCCATCTACGGGCATATACAGGGTTTAAAAGTTGTGATACCATCCACGCCACACGATGCCAAAGGCCTTTTGATCTCTGCCATCGAAAGTGATGACACCATTATATTCATGGAGCCAAAAAGAATTTACAGGGCGATCAAGCAGGAAGTGGCTGATGAAAAATTTTCAATTCCTCTTGGAAAAGCCAAAGTACTTGCTGAGGGAAATGACGTCACAGTGGTTGCTTATGGAGCTATGGTTCGTGAAGCACAGAAAGCAATCGTAATGGCTAAAGGCGCCGGGATATCAGTTGAGCTTATTGACCTTCGCAGCATATTCCCTATAGACAGGGAGACCATTGCCAAATCGGTTCAGAAAACAGGAAGATTTATTGCAGTCACGGAAGGACCATTGAGTTTTGGAGCCGGGGCTGAACTGATAGCAATAGTGAATGAAGAAGCTTTCCTCAACCTTGAAGCTCCTCCCAGAAGAGTTTCAGGTTTTGATACTGCAGTTCCTTTACCAAAGGGTGAGCATTTTTACATGCAATCACCTGAAAAAATATTTTATGAAATTGAACGTACGGTAAAATTCTAAAAAGAAGAGTATGAGATTTATTTTTAATTTTCCTGATATTGGCGAAGGACTTGATGAAGGTACTATTGCGGAATGGTATGTCATAAAAGGACAGCAGATACATTCAGGTGATGCGCTTGTGAGAATGGAAACCGATAAAGTTGTTACTGATATTCCATCTCCGAAAACAGGAGCCATTGTTGCAATCTATGGTGAACCGGGAGAAACGATACATGTTGGTGCGCCTTTGGTTGAAATAGAAATTGAAGGCGTTTTCGGAAAAGAAGCAGTCGAAGAAGCGAAAAAAGAAACAGTAACAGAACCTATTGAAGAAGGGGCTGCAGGCGTTGTAGGAACCATGGAGGTTGCAGGAAACAATGCATATCTGCCTGCCAGCAACGAAGGTTTTGATAAACCAGCGGTTGAAACAGAAAAAACTATCAGGAAAATCCTCTCCACGCCTGTTGCACGTGCTTATGCCAAAGAGGTGAATGTAAAAATCAACAAAGTAACCGGCACCGGACCAAACGGAAGAGTTACTATTGCTGATGTAAAAAAACATCTTGAGAGTACCGCACAAACGCCACAGGTTGTAAGACCACAGGCTCCGATTGAACCTACTGAAATGGCAACTTATGAACCGCTATCTCAAATAAGGAAAACCATCGCGAAAAATATGACTTTGTCTGCGCAAAATGCAGTACGTATGTCGGTGCATGAAGAGGTTGAAATATCAGAGTTGATAAAGGTCCGTGAAGAGCACAAAGCTTTGTTTGCAGAAAAGAAAGTGAAGATAACCTATCTGCCCTTCGTTCTGAAAGCAACAGCGATGGCATTGAAAACTCACCGTGCTTTGAATTCTCAGCTTGACATGGAGAACAACAGAATGATTTACATGAAGCATTATAACATCGGCATTGCTGTTGACACTCCCGAAGGACTTGTGGTTCCTGTGATCCATGATGTGGATAAACTTTCAATTTTTGAACTTGCACAAAAGATCACCGAATTGAGTGAGAAAGGCAGGGACCGAAAACTTACAATGGATGAATTGAAAGACGGGACTTTCACAATTACCAACTATGGTTCCATGGGTGGTATTTTTGCTGTCCCTGTGATCAACTATCCACAGGCAGGAATACTGGGTGTAGGCAGAGTTTTGAAAACTCCCATAGTTAAGAATGACCAAATAGTTATCGGAAATATTCTTCCGCTTTCACTCACTGTTGACCACCGCATCGTTGATGGTGGTGAAGTAACACGGTTTTTACTACAGGTTATGAGATACCTGGAAGACCCTGTTTCATTGCTTATGGAATAAGAGTTTCCAAGATCAATAAACACTTTAAGCAACAAACACTTTAAACTTTAAAAAAATGGAATACGATATCATCATTATAGGTGCAGGGCCTGCAGGATATGCAGCTGCACTCAGGGCTTCACAACTTGGAATGAAAACCGCTTTGATCGAAAAGAGTCACATTGGCGGCATGTGCATCAACTGGGGCTGCATCCCAACCAAGGCAATTATTGAAAGTGCCAGAATTTTCTCAAAAACAAAGAAGGTTGATGAATTTGGCATTGACGGAGTGGATCCCTTGAAAATTGTTTTCAATTGGGAAAAAGTGAAAGAACGTTCCATTGGTATTACCCATAAATTGTCAAAAGGAATTGAAGGTATGCTGAAGAAACATGGTGTGGATATTATGCAGGGAGAAGCTATTATCAATGCTGACAAATCAGTGAGTGTGGGTGACAAATCCTTCACCGCCACTGACGTTGTTATCGCAACAGGTTCCCGTCCGGCTGAAAATAACAATCAAAAGTTCAAAGATATTATCATCAATATTGACAAGCTTTTTGAACTTAAGGAAATCCCCGAAAACATTGTTGTCATTGGAAAAGGTGGCGTCGCTGTAGAGATGGCACAGTTTTTTAATCTTATTGGGAAATCAGTTACGCTGTTATCCAATGATGAAAAAATCCTGCCCGGTTTTGATGAATACCTGCAGTCCTGGATGATTGACAAATTCAAAAAGAACGGAATTCAATTCATCGCCGGAACTTCTGAAAATTATGCAGACGGAAAACTTCTGGTGAATGGCAAAAAAATAAAATGTGATAAAATCATCAATTGCAGCCTGAGAAAAGCAATATTGCCGGAGTGCAGATTAAATATTGATCTGGATGAAAAAGGCTATATCAAAGTTGATAAGAATCTTGAAACAAACCAGCCCAATATCTTTGCAATAGGTGATGTAAATGGCAAGAGTTATTTTTCCTACATAGCCTCAGCACAGGGAATCTTGGTGATCAATAAAATTAAAGGAATTCAATCCGATTTCTCTGTCAATAACTATCCGCTGAATCTTTATAGCATGCCTGAGATTTCGCAGATAGGAATGACCGAACAAAAACTAATTTCTGAGGGGATAGAATATAAAATTACCCAGCTACCACTGTCTTCCAATGGAAAAGCATTGATTGAAGGAAACACCGAGGGTTTTGTCCGTTTTCTGTCAGATAAAAAATACGGACAGGTTTTGGGTGCACAGATCATTGCTGCCAATGCTTCGGATATGATTTCCGAAGCCAGCGCTATCATGCAGAATGAAGGAAGTATTTTTGATATCACCCAGATAATCCATGCACATCCTACAATATCGGAAATATTCACAGAGGCCGGCTTTGAAGCAATGTACCGATTATTTTCGGAATAGATTCAATGATCAAAGTTCAGGAATATAATCTTCCGGATTTTAATATCTATGCAAAGAGTGAAAACGCTTTCAGTATATGGCAGCCTGAAAACACTTGTGTTGTTATTGGCACAAGCAATAAACCTGAAGATTCACTAAAAGCAGAAAATATCATCGTTGATAACATTGCTGTTTATAAAAGGCCGACAGGAGGACAAGCCGTAGTTTTGACACCCGAAACTATCGTTATTTCTGTCCTTAAACTAGAGAATTCACTAAAGGCTCCAAAGGTTTTATTTCAAAAAATAAATTCCCTTATCATTCAGTCATTGCAACAACTGGGAGTAAAACAACTTTCACATAAAGGGATAAGCGATATTGCCATTGCAGATAAAAAAATTCTTGGCTCTGCTCTTTACAGAAATAAAGCGAAAAATTTCTATCACGCAGTGCTGAATTTATCAGCGAATGTGGATATCATTGAACGTTATCTGAAGCATCCTGTGAAAGAACCCGATTACAGGAATGGGCGTTCGCATTCGGAGTTTGTGACATCACTCAGGAAAGAAGGATATCATTTAAACACGGAAGAAATTATTGATAATTTGAAAACAAATTTTGAAATAAACTTATTTGAACTTGAAGGATTGCAAATACGTTCGGACACTATAAATCCGGAGCGATTGAATGTCTGAATTCTGTCAGGCTATATGTGAATTTATATTTCACCTTCATGCAAATCCCATATCGGGAAACACATTTCGTAATCGTTCCAAATTATATCTCCATACTCAATTGAATATTTTTTAAACAATTGTTTGTCAAGATATTTTTTGGTCATCGGGTTTTTTGCTTTTCTTAAAAAATCGGAGAAATCTATTATTCTCTCAACGCTATCGGAGAATGAAAATTTAATTTTATATTCTCCCAAATACTCAGCTTTTTCAATCGAAATTACCATAACTTTATAATTTTTTTGTAATTGTTTCAGATGGAAATTCAATATTATAAACAAAGAAATCAATCCATTTTCTTACAATATCATCGCGATATAGAGTGATAATTTTTTTGAACTTTTTCAGGTTTTGCACATCCAAAGGTGCTTTACCCGAAATGTCTTTTATTATTATCTCTTTAAATTTCCCATTCTCAAAGATAATTTCAGCTTTGCTTTCATTCCCCTGATATCTTCCATGAATATGAATTGGTTCATGTTCATTAGAATAAAAAAAAAATATCAACCCGAAATATTCATATAGTTTTGGCATGACCGAACTTTTTTACAAAGGTAAAAAAAACAAACAAAACTTATAAAATGCAGAGAAAAAAGTATTAGTGAAAATGGAGAAAGAGATTAAAAATCCCTGGTTAAAACCGAAAGGATTGCAAATATTTTCGGAGGATGCAAATCCGGAACGACTGAAAAAAAATGATCTTGTTGAAATTTAAGATTTTTGATTTGAAAACACATTGAACATTTATTCCTTTGCAAATTCTCCATTCTAAATTGTCGTCACTTGCCTTATCTTCTAAGAAAATTTAGCCTCTATTCCATATAAACTTCAAGCAAATTCGCTGTTTTATCCGGAACAAGATTCAGGTCATTGAGTTCAGCGGGAATAAGAATAGTTTCTCCTTTAGTCACTTTTTCAATGCCACCTTCATATTCAATAGTAAAATTCCCCTCTGTACAAAGAAGAATTACGAACGAATCAAGGCTGTAATAATCCCGCAATAGAGGTTTGTTTATAGAGATAATGTTTGTTGTGAAATGGGTGGATTTTACAAGGTTTCTGCTTGCATTTACTGTTGGCTTCCCATCTATTTTATAACTATCGTGGAATTTAAAATCAATGGCATCGAGCGCCAGATCAACATGCAGTTCGCGTGAATTGCCTTTGTCGTCAACCCTGTCCCAGTCATAAATGCGGTAAGTGATATCGGAAGTTTGCTGAATCTCCGCAAGGCAAACACCAGGTCCCAAAGCATGAACCCTGCCTGCGGGAATATCAAAAACATCACCCTCTTTAACCTTTTCAAAATTCAACAACTCTTTCAGTTTTCCATTTTTAAAATAATCGAGATACTTTTTTTCGTTTACCTCCTGGCTGAAACCATTGATCAGCTCAGCATTTTGATCAGCCTGCAACACATACCACATCTCCGATTTCCCGTTTTGCTGATGTCGTTTCATTGCAAGTTTATCGTCAGGATGTACCTGAATTGACAGCCAATCATTGGAGTCAATTATCTTGACAAGTATTGGAAATTCCAAACCAAATTTATCATAAATCTTTTCGCCTACAAGGTCTGCCATATAAACTTCAATGATCTCCTCAAGCGTGTTGCCTTCAAGAAAACCATTCGTTACAACAGATAAATTATTCTCCACTCCCGAAAGTTCCCAGCTTTCGCCGCAATTGGGAAGAGGGGAAAAATCTTTTCCAAACAATGTTTTAATTTTATCTCCGCCCCAGATTTTATCTTTGAAAATAGGTTTGAATTTAAGTGGATATAATGAGTTCATAATTTTTAAGTACCTTTGATTTCGTTTTGCAAATTTAACAAAATACAATGACAGTAGGACAAGGTGATATTCCACTTGATGAACTTATCAGTTTGAGGAAAAAGCTTCATCAGCATGCGGAGCTTTCGGGAAATGAATTACAGACATGGGCTATTCTGCGCGAGTTTATTCTCATGCATGCTCCTTCAGGAAACTTAATTGATGTTGGAAAGACAGGCCTGGCAGCGATATTCGAAAGCGGGAAAGATGGTCCGGTCATTCTTTTCCGTGCTGATACGGATGCATTGCCCATAGCGGAAGAAGAAGATTTTCCCAATGCTTCAACGAACGGGAATGTTTCACACAAATGCGGGCATGACGGGCATAGTACTATCCTCTGCGGTATGGCCTGCATGCTTCAAAAGCATAAACCCTCTGCCGGAAAAATAGTTTTACTTTTTCAACCGGCAGAAGAGACAGGCAAAGGTGCCTTGGAAATGCTTGCCGATCCTTTGTTTGATAACCTGAATCCTGATTTCGTATTCGCATTGCACAATCTTCCGGGTTATGATGAAGGGACTATCATCATAAAGAAAGAACAATTTGCTTCTGCTTCCAAAGGCATGATCATAAAATTGAAGGGCAAAGAATGTCATGCCGCCTATCCTGAAAACGGCATTAATCCTGCCAGAGCATTTACCGAGATCATTCAAAGTATTGAAATCCTTCCTGAGTATTCGGAAAGCTTTGACAATTTTATTCTGACAACCATTGTACATGCTTCTCTTGGCAAACCTGCCTTTGGCATGGCAGCAGGTGAAGCTGTGATCATGACTACTCTCAGGAGTTACGACAATCACAATATGCAGCGGCTTGTTCATGAGTGCCGTTTAATTGCCGAAGAGAAAGCAAAGGAACACGGTTTGAAGCTGTCAATTGAATGGTGCGACGAATTTGATGAGACTTTCAATCATCCTGAAGCTATTGATATCATTGAGAAAGCTGCAATAATCAATCATGAAAGGATATTTCATCTTCCATATCCTTTCAGATGGTCTGAAGATTTTGGTAACTACACAGCAGACTTTACAGGAGCAATGTTCGGGTTGGGAGCAGGGAAAGATTGTCCTGCACTGCACACAGAAAAATATGATTTTCCTGATGCGATTATTGCCACAGGTGTCACTATGTTTTATGGGATCGCAGAACAAATTTTGTCTGTCAGATAAAAACATGAAAAGCAGGGTATGCTTCGTAATTTTTATTTTCTGTATCACATCATGCATGTACCAGGGTTGTGCACAATCAACGGATCAGAAAATACAGGAATACTCTGCGATCGCTGATACTATCATTAACAATATTGTAAAACTTGAATCCACCTATCCGCAATTAAATGGAATTGCAAACAGTGAAACTTTTAAAACTGTAACTAAAAGTGATGATAGGACTACGATTAATTTTCACTTTTTTGACAGCAGGGCGAGAGGAATGGACAAGGATTATTACCTTATTCTGGATCTGAATTTTTATATTTGCAAAAAAGCGGGTTGTGTTACAATTGCTGAAAAAGACCTGAGCATAGGAGATATGCAGATCGGTCTTTCTGTTGATGGCAAAGGAAATGATGCATTGAATGATGCAATAGTTTCAATCATAAAAAAATCAAAAGCCGCATACGAACAAAAATAATTTCAATCATGATCATTATAGGAATAACAGGAACTCTGGGCGCCGGCAAAGGAACTATTGTGGATTATCTGGTGAACGAAAAAGGCTTTGCACACTTTTCCGTGAGGGCATTCATTACAGAAGAAATAAATAAACGCGGGCTTCCCGTTAACAGGGACAGCATGGTGATCGTTGCAAATGATCTGAGGGCAAAGCACACATCAAGCTACATTGTGGAGCAATTATTCGAGCAGGCTGCTGAATCAGGAAACAATTGTGTGATTGAAAGCATAAGAACTCCCGGTGAGGTGGAAGCGCTAAAGAGTAAAGGGGATTTTTATCTGCTGGCTGTTAATGCACCTGCTGAAACCCGATATAAACGAATACTAAAAAGACAATCAGAAACCGATCAGGTGTCGTTTGAAACCTTTCTCGAAAATGAAAAAAGAGAAATGCAGTCGGACGATCCGAACAAACAGAATTTATCACGTTGCATTGCATTGGCTGATTTTCTTTTTGAAAATAAAGAGTCAATTGAAGAATTGCAGTTGCAGGTTGATAAGTCATTATCGCAAATAATAGCCGGATACCAAAAGAAGAAGGGTTGATATGCTTTTCATAGTTCAAAAATAGAGGAGTGTTCTAATATTTCACAACACTTTGAGATTTATTTATGACACTTGTCGTAATTGTAATGACAAATTTCATACCTTTGTAAAAACAATTGCATCATGGGCAAGACATCAAATATCTTAAGCAAAGAAATATCCTACGACTCAGTTGGCGATATGGATATTTTAAAATTTATATCTGCAATAAGGGAAGGAATCAAGTATAATTTTTTTACAAACTATGCGAAGAAAAGTCCCTTTACCATTCCTGAATGGTCATATTTTTTGAATATCTCCGAACGTACGATGCAGCGCTACAAAAAGGAAAGCCATACTTTCGATTCACAACAATCGGAGAGGATAGTGCAGATAGCATTATTGTATAGTTTCGGTGTAAAAACTTTTGGCAATAAAATCAAATTTAATAGTTGGCTTGAAACGGAAAATCTTGCTTTGGGACATGTAAAGCCAAAGGAATTATTGGATAATTCATTTGGGATAAACCTGCTTAAAGACGAACTGACAAGAATAGAAAATGGAATCCTGGCATGAAAGTTTTCAGGCTGTGCAAGGCAAAATACGCTCATGACTTATCCGGAACGGGCGCCGAAAAAAGTGGTGGCAGATGGAACAGCAAAGGTGTTGCAATGATCTACACCAGCGAATCGAGAGCCTTATGTACTACTGAAATTGCTGTTCACACTCCCCTGGGAAATTTGCCGGATGATTATTCACTTGTTACACTCGAAATTCCCGATCCTTTAATCCTTAATATTAATACTGCTGATCTACCCTTCGACTGGAAAACTTTTCCTCATTCAAAATCCACTCAAAAAATAGGTGACAATTTAATTTCAAAGGGGAAAAATTTAATTTTTCGCGTACCTTCAGTAGTAGTCCTGGGTGAATTTAATTATCTTATTAACCCTAAGCATAGCGATATCAAGAGTGTGAAAATATTGAAAGTTGAACCCTTTACTTTTGATGAAAGACTTTTTAAAAAATAATGAATTTTATGACTGAAGAAACTTACAAACGTCCTTCATGGGATGAATACTTCATGGAAATTGCAAATACTGTTGCAAAACGTGCTACTTGCGACAGGGGCAGGAGCGGATGTGTGATCGCTCGCGACAAACAGTTACTGGTTAGCGGTTATGTTGGTTCTCCTGTTGGCCTTCCTCATTGCGACGAGGTGGGGCATCAGTTAAAAAAAATGATACATGAGGATGATACCATCACCCAACATTGTGTGCGAACAGTACACGCCGAGCAGAATGCCATTTGCCAGGCTGCAAAACTTGGGATATCCCTGCAAAATGCTACACTGTATTGCCGGATGACTCCCTGCCGCACCTGTGCAATGATGATCATCAACTGTGGGATCGTTCGTGTGGTTTGCGAAAAAAAATATCATGCAGGTGTTGAGTCTGAAGAAATGTTTAAGACCGCAAGAGTGAAGCTGGAATATGTGAATGATGAAGTGTTGAAATACGATAAACAGTAATTGGCATTTATATTTTGCATTCTTTATGCATTTTTGCTTACACAGTAACCTTTATAAAATCCGGAAAATAAAATATCTTCCCGGGGTTTGTCTGTTTGCAATTGTCCTCATTTTCCCCTCCCTTCTTTTTTCACAGGACACACTCAATTGGCGGATGACAAGGAAAGCAAACTTTATTTTGTTGGATATTCCTGTTTCACTTGAAAAAGAAGTAAAATCGCATGTCTCAAAAAAAGCAAAAGAATTTTATGAAAAGGGAATTGAACAGTGCGGTGACAAGGAATATTCCCGTGCAGAATCATCTATCACTGATGCCATCGCTGCCGACATTAATTTTGCGGAAGCTTACAACCTGCGGGGATATGTTTATCTGATGACTGGTGAACATGAAAAGGCTTTGCACGACCTGCTCATAGCCATTGAAACCGACTCTGATTACACTTATTCTTACCACAACCTGGGACTTGCATATACCTGCCTCGGCAATTACAACAAGGCGCTTGAAGCTTTCACGAAATATCTTTCAAAAACCGATGGCGATCTTTATGTTTATAATAACAGGGGCATCGTAAATTATAATTTGAAGAAAAGCACACCTGCTTTGGCCGATTTTTCGGCGGCTGTCAAATCAGGGAATTCAACGAACTGCATCCCGCTTATAAACCGGGGCATCCTATACTATTCAATGGAAGATTTCAGCAGTTCGCTCGATGATCTTACGAAGGCGATTGCCATAAACCCGGGCTATCTGCCGGCCTATGTTTACCGCGGGAATGTCTATTGTTTTCAGCAGCAATTTGAATATGCGAAATACGATTTTGAAAGCGCTTTAAAAATTGATTCGCTTAGCGTCCCGGCCATTTACAGCAAAGCTTTTATGTACTATGTCCTTGGCGAAAATGACAAAGCGATAACCTATGTGAGCAAGGCAATCAAAATTGACTACAACGACAGCCAGTCTTTTCTTTTACGTGCTTATATCAATATTAAACTTAAAAATCTGCAGGGTGTAATTTATAATCTTACCAGGGCTGCCGAACTCAATCCAACGGAAGGTTTCATTTTATTCAGCAGGGGGAATTGTTATCTTCAAACAGGTTATTTCAATGATGCTATAAGAGACTATACCGATGCAATGAAACTAAACCCGAATAATTGCAATTATTACTATTTACGTGGGTTGGCTTATGCAGGCAAAGAAAATATTGACAGTGCACAAACGGATATTGCTCACAGCCTTGAACTGAATAATAAATATATTCCGGCTTATCTGATTCAGGCCTATTTCTACCGGGCGCTTGATGATAGCGCCAAAGCTTTTGCGGATTACAAGGCAGCCATCAAGGTTGATTCAGCCTGCATACAAATCTATATTGCCAGATCTGAATATTATAACATTCTTGAGGATTATGAATCATCCATTCAGGACCTCAATAAAGCTTTAAGCATTAACCCCAAATTAGCCAAAACAGAGATGGATCTGGGCTATGCCTACATGTACAATAAGCAATACGATAAATCTGATGAGAGTTTTTCGAAAGCTGTTGCACTTGATTCAACTTTGGCGGAAGCCTATTATAAACGTGCTTTTGTGCGCATTCTTCTTGGCAAAAAAACGGAAGCATGCCTGGATTTTGAAGAGGCAATGAAATTGAACTATTATGAGGCGAAATCAGCTTACGAAGAACATTGTAAATAAGTCAATGGTCATTGGTCAATAGTCAATAGTCAATAGTCATTGGTCATTTGTCAATAGTCAATAGTCAATAGTCAATGAGACATTGGTCATTGGCGGAAGTAGCGCAAGAGAATGCCCATTACAGATCAATTACTGCTTAAAATAATCATTGATCATTCCTTCACAAACATTTTCTGAGCAATTCCGTTGCTGTTACTTATTCTGACAATATACAATCCATTTGCAATGCCTGATACATCAACGATGGCGTGGTTTTGAACAACATTAATGCTGTTTATTATTTGCCCTTCAATATTCAGAATTTCAATATCTGATTTTTGAGCCACATCAATATTGAGCTGACCGGATGCAGGATTTGGATAAATTTCCAAACTATTGTCAGCAGCATTTTCAGCAATACCTACCCAAATATAATTGAATGGCTGGGATAACGAAGAACAGCCATTGCTATTGGTCACCCTGACAGTGTAGTTTCCATTTGCCAAAGGTGTATAATTTTGTGATGTTCCTCCGCTGCTAATCAGATTGCCGTTCAGGAACCACTGGTAGCTGTTTCCGGGGGTACTCTGCAATGAACTTCCATTTACTGTTATTACAGGTGTTGAAGGAGAAGGCAAAACTATTACAATTACCATCGTTCTGTTACTTTCACATGAGCCATCAGTTCCTGCAACGTAGAATGTATCTGTTGCATGAATAAGAGGAGTTGTAAAACCGGATGATGAACCAATGAGGTTCCCTCCTGTTGAAGTATCATACCAATTATAGGCTGTGGAACCGGTAGCGTTGAGCGTCACGCTTCCGCTGTCACATACGGAAGTGCCGCTGCATTGTGGAATAGATGCGTTACATAGCGTAGTAAATTGCCATGTTGCAGACCAGGGGGAATTGCCCGAGGAATTGGCAGCTCTCACTCTCCAGTAATATGTTGTACTTGACAGCAAGCTCCCTGTTGAGAGGGTGAGGGATGTCTGTGTGTTTGACGCAGGACTTGTGAATTGGGAATTATCATCAAACTGATAAATGTATTGTGTGGCATTGACAACAGTTGACCATTGCAGTGTCGTTCCTGCCACTGCAATGTTGGTTGCATAATTTGAAGGGCTTATCAAAGTTGGCGCAATGGCAGGAGCGCTGCCTGTATTGAAGGCCCATACAGGGGTCCATTCTGATGTATCAACATTGTTCATTGAACGAACACGCCAGTAATAAACAGTATTTGACAACAATGATGTCAGGCTTGATTGTGTATCGGTATTGCTGCCGGACGTGTTGATGTAGGTTTTATCTGAATGAACAAGCAGTGTTGAGTTAAAGTGAGGCGTGGTGTCCGATTCGACCTGGTATTTGAGCACGTAATAATGGGAATCCCAATCTAAAGTTACTCCTGATGTACTTACATTTATCTGACCATTGGTTGGAGAATACAATGTTGGCCCGTATAAAGTAACAGTGTAAGTCCATGGAGTGGTCCATTCCGAAGTATCAACATTGTTTCTTGATCGAACTCTCCAGTAATAGGTTTTTCCGTAGTAGAGATCGCCAAGTGTAACCTGCGTATCGTTGTTGCCATTTGAGGTGTTGATATAGGTTGTGTTTCCTTGTCTTTTGGCTGTGGAAGTAAAGGTGGCAACGGTATCAAGCTGCCAGTCATAAGCTGTAACATAATAATGGCTGTCCCAGTCAAGTGTTAATCCTGCTTTCACATTGGTGGTTCCGGTTGATGGTGATAAAAGTGCGGGGCCTGTTGCTGTAACAGTAAAAGTCCATGCGGTTGTCCATGCCGATGTGTCCACATTGTTTCTTGAACGAACCCTCCAGTAATATGTTTTTCCGTAGTAAAGATCGCCAAGTGTAACCTGCGTATCGTTGTTGCCATTTGAGGTGTTGATATAGGTTGTGTTTCCTTGTCTTTTGGCTGTGGAAGTAAAAGTGGCAACGGTATCAAGCTGCCAGTCATAAGCTGTAACATAATAGTGGCTGTCCCAGTCAAGTGTTAATCCTGCTTTCACATTGGTGGTTCCGGTTGATGGTGATAAAAGTGCGGGGCCTGTTGCTGTGACAGTAAAAGTCCATGCTGTTGTCCAGGCCGATGTGTCCACATTGTTTCTTGAGCGAACCCTCCAGTAATATGTTTTTCCGTAGTAGAGATCGCCAAGTGTAACCTGCGTATCGTTGTTGCCATTTGAGGTGTTGATATAGGTTGTGTTTCCTTGTCTTTTGGCGGTGGAAGTAAAAGTGGCAACGGTATCAAGCTGCCAGTCATAAGCTGTAACATAATAATGGCTATCCCAGTCAAGTGTTAATCCTGCTTTCACATTGGTGGTTCCGGTTGATGGTGATAAAAGTGCGGGGCCTGTTGCTGTGACAGTAAAAGTCCATGCAGTTGTCCATGCAGAAGTGTCAACGGTGGTTCTGGAACGTACCCTCCAGTAATAAGTTGTTCCATAAAATAGATCAGAAAGTGTGACCTGAGTATCTGTATTTCCGGAGGAAGTATTGATGTAAGTGTTGCTGCCCTGTTTTTTTGCCGCTGAACTAAATGTGGGAACAGTGTCAGCCTGCCAGTCGTAAGCAACCACGTAATAATGGCTGTTCCAATCAAGTGTAACTCCGGCTTTGACGCCAGTGGTGCCTGTTGATGGTGTAACCATTGAAGGTCCAAAAGTTGGTGTAATAAATGTCCAGGTAGCGCTCCAAGATGAAGTGTCGCCGCTGACATAAGCACGAACGCGCCAGTAGTAGGTTTTGCCATAGAAGAAATTATTTGCAATGGTAAACTGGGTGTCCGTATTGCCTGAACTTGAGTTGATGTAGGTCAATGTCCCCTGAACTTTCACAGGAGAGCTAAAACCTGAAATGGTATCGTATTGATATTGGTAAGCAGTTGACCCGGTGACGGCATTCCAGTCTATTGTAACTCCGCCCGTAGTACTGCTGCCGGTTGAAGGCGAACTCATGGTTGGAGTTGTCCATGCAAAAGATGCATTGAGGTTTAACAAAAAGAGAGCAAGTAAAATTATTCCTTTAAATGTAGATCTGTATCCCATGGTGGTCAATGTATTTTAATGACTAATTAAATTATGAGGAAGCAAAAGTAACAATCCATTTAATAACTCAATAAAAAAATGTTTTTGTTGGGTTTTAAACAGGTCAATTTATAAACTTTTTTCAAAATCACTGAATAGCTTACAAAATTATATTTCAACAAAATACTACCTTTGGTGTTTGCATTGCTGATTGAAATTTATACTTTTTATCCATTACTTATCAAAAAAAATGTTCCTCTTTTTTTTAAAGAGTGGAACATTTTAAAAGAAACATATTTCTTTTAACTGAAGTAAGAAATTTGTGAAGGACTTAAATTCTGCCTGCTGCTCCGGCTACTGCCACTGCTGCAAATTTATTCTTTAATAAATTTCTTTACGGCAATTCCTTTTTCTGTTTTCACTTCCACAATATAAACTCCACTGGGAAATTCTGAAACATCAACATTTGTTTTAGTGCCGGTGGTTGTGAGGGTTTTTAATAATTGGCCCTGAATGTTGGAAATATTTATTGTGGATTGGTATGGAGTTTCAATTGTGATATTATTATTTCCTGGATTTGGAAATATTTCAATAATAATTTCATTTCCTACCATTTCAGCTATCCCTATTGTGTCTAAACATGCTATTACCGATACATCATCAATGTAATAATAAGCCAAATCTTCTATGCCTGTTCCGGTATTTATATAATTTAAGCTGTCCTTTAATCTAAAATTTCCGATTGTAATATATTTTTCACCTCCTTGTGCTACAAAATTTCCGGATATTAAATGCCAGTTTGTTTTATCTGAAATGATACCATGTCCATAATTACTAATTTGTGGATGATAAGGTAAAGTTTGATTTGACAAAGTAGATGTGGAATCTGTTGATAAATAGGCCTCAATAGCATCAATAGCATAACTTTCAGAATCAGCAAGTGAAACATAAAAACTTATACAATATTTTACATTGGCTATTAAACTATCTTTTAATTTAACTTCAAGATATTCGCTATAATTATTATAAATAAACCAAAAAAAATACATACCAGCATAAGCATTACCAGAATGTGCATATTGATAACCTCCTTTATTTTGAGGTACTCCAACCCAAATATAATTAATTGTATCATTTACAATAGAATCACATGAATTAAAATAATCCGCATCTTTACTACCGACCCAATATTTTGTATATTTTATTTGATTTAGTGAATAAGGACATTCATTTTTTTCTTCAAATCCAGGATTTGGAACTAAATTTTGAGCTTTAAGAATGGAAAAATGAAAAGTTTGAAAAATGAAGAATAATAGTATGAAAATCAGATTTTTCATAAATTTACACTACACCCCAAAATAATTATATTTTGAGGTGTAGTGTATTTGATTTATTTAATAATGACAAGTTTACTGTTGTATATACTTAAGTTATCCGCATTTAAAATTCTGCAAATATACACACCTTTTGCAACATTATCAAATGAAATATTCACTGAATTTTCAGTTGTATTAATTTCCTTTGAAAATACATTATTACCAAGTGCATCATAGAGTTCAAAAATGCAATTATCATTTGTAACGTTGCTGAATTGTACCGAAATATAATCAGATGCAGGGTTTGGGAAAATATTGATACTAGTTGAATTTTGGTAATTTTCAATTCCCAAGGTATCACTACAATCTAAAACATAAACATCGTCAATGTAATAATATGATAGATGTGAATGACTATTTGTAACTTTCAAATAATTAGTACTATCATTTTCGTAAAAATTACCAATAGTTATATATTGTTCCCCACCTGTTTTAGAAGAATAGGTACCTGAAACTAGCATCCAATTCAATGTATCAGAAAGAATATGACCTTTTGGATTTTCAATTTGAGGCAATACAGGAATTATATATTTTGTGTTCAAATTTATCATAGAATCTGACAAATAAGCACCTAAACGGTCTATTGCATAAGTAGAACCTAAATTAGGCTCAAATAAAGTATCTCCAAAATTGCATAATGAAACATAAAAACCGATACAATATTTTTTGCCAGCTACAATTGGACTAATTAATTTTACAGAAATATATTCGCGCCCTTGCTCATAATCTGCAAAAACATATATTCCCGCATAAGCATTACCTGTTCTTGGAAATTGATAACCTTTACCATTTAAAGGAACACCGATTGCACCATTCGGCCACTGAGGTTCACACGTATCAAACTCATCTGACATTGGTATTGAAGCATAAAAAGTTGGACTGAACCAAGGGGTAGCATAATTTATTTGTCCTTCAGATGTTGGACAAGAGGATATAATTTCAAAACTTGGATTTGGAACTAGATTTTGAGAAAAACAAATGTTGAATGAATAACAAACAGCAAAAAGCGAAAATGTGAAAACCAGTTTTTTCATAAATTATTTTAAAAGTCCCTCTATTTGTGCAATTATTAATAAATTTTTATTCGAAAATTACCTTATTTCCCACCTCTTCAACCTTAGTAGAAAAGGCAGATAAATAGTCTTTTATACCTTATTAC